>Ga0315909_10001723_pt1 | contig 29102 bp, 25 predicted proteins | sample LakEriMetagenome_11_FD_203527 | JGI IMG/M metagenome (GOLD analysis project Ga0315909, IMG submission 203527) | Freshwater fungal communities from buoy surface, Lake Erie, Ohio, United States - Buoy 2 MA125 | ecosystem: Environmental > Aquatic > Freshwater > Lake | place: USA: Lake Erie, Ohio... | reverse complement strand
TCCTTGCGCGTCTTCGGGTAAGTGATGTCGGGCGCGGCGGCGGCGAGTGCGGTGGTGGTGAGCATGGTGATGAGGAGCGTTTTCATTGGGAAATTTTCAGCGTGCGGGGGCGCGGACGGTTGCGTGCCGGGGCTGGAAAGCCCCGGCTACAGAATGGCGGCTCACGTCCTGCGCCAAGGAAGCGGCACAGCCGTCGGTAGCCGGGGCTTTCCAGCCCCGGCATCCATGTCTGTGCGCGATCATTTTTCCGAATCGGCACTCTCGCGGAATTGCGACGCGATGAGCGCAAACACCGCGGCGACCACGAGCATCAGCCCCACGTAGGCGAGCATCTCGTTCGAGACGGAGGTGCGCCGCACCATTTCGCCCGCCGCATTTTTCACGCTGTTGAGTTCCGTGACCACGGAGGCGAGCTTGTTCCCGAGCGCGACGCTGAGCAGCCAGAAGCTCATGATGGTGCTCTTCAGCCGCGCTGGCGCGGCGGAGAATGCAAACTCCAGGCCCGTCGCCGAGATGAGCACCTCGCCGGCGGTCATCACGCCGTAGGGGAGCAGTTGCCAGAGCACGCTGAGTTTTTCGCCGCCCTCGATCCGCTTCTGCAGCATCGCCGAGATGAGGAATGCGAGTGCCGCAAGCACCATGCCCGCGCCCATGCGCCGCAGGAGCGTGGGACGCACGCCCATGCGTGAGACGGCGGGATACAGCCATGTGATGAAAAGCGGGATGATCGCCATCACGAAGATCGGGTTCACCGACTGCATCGTCTCGCCGTTGATCGCGTAGTCGCCGAGCATCACCGGCACCATTTGCTGCCCCTGCTGCACCCAGGTCGTGTGCTGCTGATCGAAGAGCGACCAGAAGACCGTGACCGGCAAGAACACGAGCGCGATCCGCCACAGCGTCGCGCGATCCGCCGCGCGCGTGGCCGCATCCACGGGCGGAAGCGTCGAGGTCGGCGGCTTCATCACGAAGGTCTTCCGTCCTGAGAAAAATATCGCCGTCGCGAGCATCATGAAGATTCCCGGGATGAGGAAGGCGACCGAGTAGCTGGTCTTCGCGCGGATGTAGGGCAGCAGCAGGAAGGCGAAGAAGGATCCGAAATTGATGCTCCAATAAAACAGGCTGTAAGCCTTTGTGAGCTGCTTCTCCTGGCCCGGCCCGAATTGATCGCCGACAAATGCGGACACGCACGGCTTGATGCCGCCCGAGCCGATCGCGAGCAGGATGAGTCCAGAGTAGAGCCCCCACTTTGTGCCTTCCGTCGCGGACATCAGCGCGTGGCCCGCGCAGTATGCGAAGGAAACCCAGAGGATTGTGCGATAGCGTCCCCACCAGCGATCCGCGATGAATGCGCCGATGAGCGGAAGCAGATACGTGAGGCTCTTCCAGTCATGCACGATCTTCTTCGCCGCGATGCCGCCCTGCTCGCCGCCGCCGAAAAGCGTCGTTGCGTAGCCGGTGAGAATCGCGACGACGCCATAGTAACTCAGCCGCTCGCACGCCTCGTTGCCTACGATGAATTTTGTCTGCGGGGGGAGGCGGTCGTTGCTCATGGGGGAAAATGGAGGGCGCTTTGCTAGCCGTTCACGCTGCGTGAGGACAATCAACTTCGCATCCGCCGCCGGGAGGAGGCGGGCCGATCTTTCTGCGCGCCGAGTTGAAGTGCCCGCCTCCTGCCTTCGGCGGCTACGGTTTCACTTCTTCGCGGCGATCGCAGCAGAAGTGTCCTCGACGAACTTCCGTTCCTCCGCGCCGAGCTTGTCGAGCGCGACCTCGTACACTTTCGAGTTCACGTAAAAGCGCGCGGCATTGTTGCGCACGACGGTCGGCTTTTTCGGCACGTTCATCGGCGCGGCTGCGGTGCCTTCGATCACGATGTCCTCAAACGCGATCAGCTTGCCGACAAAAGTTTTTCCGTCCGACATTTTCCACTGCCGCGGCTCGCCGATCACGATGTGTGTCACGGTGCGCGCGGTCGGCTGCGGGCGTGCCGGCTGAGAGTAGCCGATCGAGCTTCCGCCCGATGCGGCCTCGCCGATGCGGGTGGTGTCGAATTTTTTCGGAGTGGCCGGGATGCCGACCTGTGCCGCGAGCGGCAGCGATGTGAGAAGCCCGAACACGACAGAGGGGAGGAACACATTCATCTGGGGAAAATGCCGTGTCTTTGCGGCGAGGCAAGGGCAGAGCGAGGCGGCAGAGCGAGGCGGGCGCATTCCCGCCTTGCTTGCGTCTCCCGGCACGCGGCGTATGATTCAATCCTATGAACACCATGAGCAGTCTCACATCGTCACGTAATCTGCGGGTCTCCGGCGGTTCAGGCCGCGTCTTCGCAGGCATGTTGGGCATCCTCGCGATGCTGTTCCTCGGCACGGCTCTCAGCCGCGCGGGCAGCGGCGGGGTGATTGACAATGGCGCGTTCTTTTCCGAGCAGGCGAAGACCGACGCCGTGAAGGTGATCGGCGAGATGGAGCGCACGCTGCGCAAGGGCGTGCTCGTCGAGACGTTCAAGGAAATCCCCGCGGAGGTGAAGGCGGGCGTGAATGACAAAGACAAGGCGGCGATGTCGAAAATGTATGACCAGTGGGCACTGAAGCAGGCGAAGCAGCACGGCGTGAACGGCGTGTATGTGCTCCTCGTGAAGACGCCTTCGCACCTCCAGGTCGAGGTCGGCACGGATACGCAGCAGCAGGCATTTACGCTGAAGGATCGCGCTGCGCTCGTGAGCCTCATGATCGGAAAACTCGGCGCGAAGCAGAATGATGAGGCCCTGCGTGACGGCGTGAGTTTTGTGCAGGCCACGATGAAATCCCACGCTCCGAACCGCGCCCGCACGGGTGCCGCGCCGGTGCCGGCATCGGCATCGCATCCTGCGGAAAAATCGGGCGGATGGGGCTGGATCATTCAGTTCATCGTCATCGGCCTCGTGGTGTGGGTGGTCATCGGAATCATCCGCGCGATCTCCGGCAGGGCGAGCGGCGGTGCAGCGATGGGGCAGCCCGGCATGGGCGGCGGAGGTGGCGGATTTTTCAGCTCACTCATCGGCGGTATGTTTGGCGCGGCGGCGGGAATGTGGATGTATGACCAGTTCTTCAGCAGTCACGGGAACAGCGCGTACGGTGCGGACCGCAACGATCAGAACAGCGGAGACAGCGGCTTCTCCGGACAGGACAACGACTACACCGGTTCCGGCGACGACTTCGGCGGCGGTTCAGACAGCGGAAGCTCCGGCGGCGGTGATTTTGGCGGGGGAGGGGACTCTGGCGGCGGAGATTTCTGACCGGCGCGCAAGGACTTCACGGCGTCGTGCATCGGACGCGGACGGCAGTTTGTTGGAGATCGCAGTTCCGGCGCGGAATTTTTTTGTGAGCCCATTTCGCGAAACCCGGTAGTCGTGTGGCGACGAAACGATGATGCCTGACGAACACGACGATGCAGAAGCATCCGCACCGCGCGCGGAGGTCGGGCGCTTTCCCAGGCTGAAGGCAGCGCGCGAACGCGGGCTCGTCGTCGCGGCGATGGATCTGCCGTATTGGATCGAGCGCGAGGACGGAGCATGGGTGCTTTTCGTCGAGGAAAATGCGCGCGGGCAGGCGGCGGCGGCGCTGGCGGAATTTGAGGCGGAGGAGCAGGCGCGGGTGCATGTGCAGAAGCCCGAGCCGCTGGTGATCCCGAAGCTCGCGCTGGCGCTCACCCTCGTGGCGATGGTGATTTTTTACCGGATGCAGACCGGCGCGAATCCGGTGCTGATCGAGCGCGGCGTCGCGGTGGATGCGCGGATTCTGCACGGGGAATGGTGGCGCTGTTTCACGGCGCTCACGCTGCACGGCGGCGTCGAGCACCTCGTGTCGAATCTCGGCCTCGCGGTGTTTGCGTTTGCGTTTGCGTTTTCACGCTTCGGCGCTGGCGCGGGGCTGCTTGGTACGGTGCTCGGCGGCGCGATGGGGAATCTGCTGAATGCATTTGCCCACGCCGCGAAACCGCACGTGAGCCTGGGTTCCTCCACGGCGCTCTTCGCGAGCCTCGGCCTGCTCGCAGGCGGCGAACTCGCGGCGCGGCTCATGCACCGCGCGACGCGCACGGGCTGGCAGTTGCTCGTGCCGGTCGGTGCGGGGCTGGCGTTTCTCTCGCTCTACGGCGGCGCGGGATCGAATCGCGACGGCACTCCGATCATGGACACGGGGAATGTGGATCTGATGGCGCACCTGTTCGGGCTCGTCGCGGGTGTGGCGCTCGGCTCGGTTTTGTTTGCCGCGGGATTGCGGCGCGGGGCGCGAGCGTGGGTGCAGCCGGTGTGTGGCGGTGCGGTGATCGTCGTGCTGGCGGCGGCGTGGATGGCAGCCTCGCGAATGTAGCGCTGCGCTACTTTTTCGCCGCCTCGCGCTTCAGGCGCTTGAGCAGCTTGAAAAACTTCAGCGTGTCGCGGATGGGGTGGATCTTGCTCACCTCGTCGCCGTAGATCGTGCTCACGCGTGCTGCGCCGATTTTGCATCCGCGCCGCGCGGCGAGTGCGAGCATCTCGGTCTCGAAGTCGAAGCCGCCGCTTTCCATCGCGAGCAGTTCCTTGGCGAGCGAGCGGTGGAACATGCGGAAGCCGCATTGCGAATCCGGCACGCGCTGGCCGATGACCCGGCTGATCGTCCAGCTCATGTAGCGGTTCGTGCATCGGCGGACGAAGGGCATGTCGCGGATGTCGCCCATGCGGTTGCCGACGATCAGTGGCGCGCCGGTGGCGTTGGATTCGGTGAGGAAATTTGGAATCTCCGAGGGAAGGTGCTGCCCGTCGCCGTCGAGGATGAGGATGAATTCGACTGCCGCACGATCGAGCAGCGCGCGCAGGCCCGTTTTGATCGCCGCACCTTTGCCGGCATTTTTTTCGTGCCGGATGACTTCGACTCCCGCGGCGCGGGCTTCGTCGCTTGTGCGATCGGTTGAGCCGTCGTCCACGACGAGCACGAGGTCGAGTTGCGCCCTTGTCGCAGAGGCAACTTCGCGGATGTGCTTTTCCTCGAAATAGCTCGGGATGAGCGCGGCGACGTTCGCGCGGGTGGCAGTGGGCTGGGCTGTCATGCGGCGAGGATTAGCAGGCTGCGCGCCGCGTCACTTCAAGTTGTGGCGCGTGCGAGGGTCGTAGTCGGCGGCGTGATACGAACTGCGCACGAGCGGGCCGCTGGCGACGAATTCGAATCCTTTGTCGTAAGCGATGCGTTCGTAGAGCTTGAATGTGTCGGGATGCACGTATTCGAGGACCGGCAGGTGCTGTGCGCTCGGGCGCAGGTATTGCCCGATGGTGAGGAGCTGCACGCCGTGTTCGCGCAGGTCGTCCATCGTCTGGAAAATCTCCGGCTCCGTCTCGCCGAGGCCGAGCATGAGTCCGCTCTTCGTCACGATGCCGGGCGCGATCTCCTTCATGCGGCGAAGCACCTTCATGCTCACCGCGTATTTTGCGCGGGAGCGAACCATCGGCGTGAGGCGCTCCACGGTCTCGATGTTGTGGTTGAAAATGTGCGGGCGCGCTTCGGCGATGAGCGCGAGGCATTCCTCCTTTGCGTGAAAATCGGGAACGAGCACCTCAATGACGATCTCCGGCGCGGCGTCGCGCACAGCCTCGATCGTCTTTGCAAAATGCAGCGCACCGCCGTCTTTCAAATCGTCGCGCGCGACGGCGGTGATGACGACGTGCTTGAGCTTCATGCGGCGGATTGCCTCGGCCACGCGAGCGGGCTCGTCGTCCTCCAGCGCGAACGGTTTTGCCGTGGTCACCGCGCAGAAGCCGCACGCGCGCGTGCAGCGTTCGCCGGCGATCATGAAGGTCGCGGTGCCGCTGCTCCAGCATTCCCAGCGGTTCGGGCACTGCGCGCTTTCGCAGACGGTGTTCAGGCGCAGATCGGTGATGAGCGCCTTCGTGGAAAAGAAGACCGGGTTGTTGGGCAGGCGCACCTTGATCCAATCAGGCTTGCGGGCCTGATGGAGCGCGGGATCGATCTTGGAGCACGACATCGGGCGCGGAACGTAGAGGCGTGGGAGGAAGATTCAACATCCAACGTCCAATGTTCGGCCCGGCGTTCAGCCGCTGTCCGTTAAAAGTTGGACGTTAAAAGTTGGACGTTAAACGGTTGGCCCGCCGCAGGTCCGGTGCGGATTTGAATGCGCGTCGTGACATCGCGACGCCGCTGCGCGGCGCTCTCATACATCGAATGGTGGAAGTCGGACGTTGCCGCGGTTTTTCCACCGGTGAAAAAATGTGTGCTTTCATGATGCTCGCTTGTATTTTCGCGGGAATGAAAGCGATCCTCCTCACTCTTTCACTGCTCGTCTTCTTCGCCGCAGCGGGCAACGCCATAGACATCACCACGCCGGACGGGACGTTCAAGGGTGTGGTGGTGAAGAAGGTTCTGGCCGATGCCGTGACTGTCACGCACAGCGATGGCACGGCGCTGATTGACTTTGATTTCCTCCCGCCTGCGATGCAGGCCGAAGTCGGCTGGACGCCGGAGAAATCCGCCGCGCGCAAAGCCGCGAGGGAGGCGGAGATGAAGCGCATCGCCGACGCGGAGAAGGAGGCTGACGAGGCGCCGATGCGGGCGGCGAAGGAGGCGGCGGCGAAGAAAAAGGCCGAGGAGGATCGGATCGCCGCCGAGGAAAAGGCGAAACGCAAGGTCGAGAATGCCGCGTTCGAGGCGGAAATCGCGAAGGCGACGGCGGAGCAAATCGCGGCGGCGGCAAAATTGCGCGAGCAACTGGACCGCGACCGCAAGGGACTCCCTCCGTTGGCCGAGGAAGTGCCGGTCGCGTCGGTGCTCGGGGACAAGGTGAAGGAAATCACGGAGCCGCCTGCGCCGAAAAGGACGGTGATCACGCCGGGGCTGGGATCGGTGTCGGATTCGATCGTGCATGGGAATCCGCTGCTCGAGAATCCGTGGGTGTGGACTGGGGTCGGCCTGGGAGTGATCGTTGTGGTGGTCCTTTTCATGCTGCCATCGGCCAATCGGACGAAGCTGCCGCCGAAGTTTGTGAAGCGGCATTGAGGGGCGGGCCGGGGATCCTGTCTGCGGTATGGCGCCGATGAACGGGTGCGTTTGAGGCGGCGCATTTTCGTCTGGTATCTCCCAAAGCGAGCGCTGGCCAGCGGGTAGTCTTCCGATACGATTTGAAGAACCCGACCAAACCTATGAGCGCCAACCTCGACCCGCTGATTTCACAAAAGCTGAACGCATTTGCGCGGCGGCGCAGGCGGCTCATCACCATCAAGGGAGTGCTCGCCGCGATCGCGGCGCTCGTGCTCACGATGCTCGTGGTTGCGCGCGTGGATCTGAGCTGGAGGCTGCCCGAGTGGGCGCGGTGGACGCTGAGCGGCACGGCGTATCTCGCGGTGCTCGTGGTGCTGTGGCGGCAATGTCTGCGGCAACTGCTGCACGCGCCCGACGAGCGGCAGCTTGCGCGGCTGATCGAGCACGCGGAGCCAGGGCTGCGTGAGGATTTGCTCTCGGCGGTGGAACTCGGTCGCACGCCTGGCGAGGTCTTTGATTCGGAGCAATTCCGTGCGCTGTTGCAGGCAGATGTCGCGCGTCGCATGGGCGGGGTGGAGATGAAGTCGCTGCTGCCTGTCTCGCTGATCCGACGCACGATCGGATGGGCGTTTGCCATCGGTGTCGCAGCGGTCGCGATGATGTTTGCAAGCGGCTGGAGCCTTCGGACGCTGCTGCTGCGCGCGCTCGCGCCGTGGGCAAATCTTGAGCGCGTGTCGCGCACGAAGGTGGTCATGCAGTTGCCCGAGGGCGGCGACCGGATCGTGCCGCAGGGCGACACGGTGCGTGTGGAGATTTTGCTCACGGGCCAGCCCTCGAACCGCGCGCGCATCGAGACGATGGGCGACACCGGTGGCTGGCAGGTGATGGACATGGAGCCGCTGGGAAATGATCGTTTCGCGGCAACCGTGCAGGTGAGCCGTGCGAGCGTGCGGTATCGCATCAAGGCCGGCGACGCGCTCACGCGGAAGTATCTGCTCGATGCGCGCGAGAGGCCCTACGTGACGGAATTTGCAAAGACGTTCCACTTTCCAAAATACAGCGAGATGCCCGACCGCAGCGTGACGGAAAAGGACGGCGCGCTTGCCGCGCTCGAAGGCACGGAGGTCGAGCTGAAGCTGAAGACAAACCAGCCCGTGAAGCGCGCGGACCTGCTCGTCGAGCAGGGCAAGACGAGCAGCACCGTGGTGCTCACCGCGGGTGCGGACGGATTGCTCGCGGGAAAAATCACGATGAACGCGAGCGGCAGCTACCGAGTGCATCTCACGGGCGCGGAGACGGGATTTGAAAACAAGTTTTCGCCCGAAAATGAAATCCGCGCGGAGGCGGATCTTTTGCCTTCGGTGGAGATCGAGAAGCCCAAGACCGATCTGATTCTTCCCGCAAACGAGATGGTGGACATCAGCGGAACCGCGACGGACGACCTCGGCCTCGCGAAAGTGTCGCGGCTCGTGAAGATCAATTCCGGCGGCTGGAATGAAACCGTGCTCGCGAAGAAGCCGGGCAAGCAGTTCCGCATCGGGGACAAGTGGGATCTTTTCCAGGCGGGCGTGAAGCCGGGCGATTTGCTGACGATGAAATTGGTCGCGACGGATTTGAAGGGCAGCAAGGCGGAGTCGCGTCCGCTGCAAGTGACGATTACGGCGTCGGGATTTGAGATGCGGCGCGTGCAGGCGCTCGATTCGCTGCGCGCGCTGAACGACAGCGTGCGCGCGCTCGCGGAGAATGCCTCGCAGTTTCACTCTGCGGTGCGCAAGGCGAACGAGTCCGCCAGCGGCGCGGACGAGGCGGCGCTGAAGCAGTCGGGCATGGCGATCGCGGGCGCGGCGACGGAGTTCGACGGGAAATTCACCGAGGCGTGGACGGCGCTCGGTACCGCGCTGCGCGAGGCGAAGGGCGGGCATCTGACAGCGGAACTTGTGATGCTTGGCCGTGAGCTGGCGCGCATGGGATTTGGCTCGGCAAAAATCGCGCGTGCGGAAGCCGGGGCGATCACACTTTCACCCGCCGCGCGCAAGCTGCAGGCGGCCGCGCTGGAGGCATCCGCGGATGTCTCGCGCCGTGCGAAATCCGCCGAGTCGCTGGCGGAGGCGATCACACTTTCCGAGGAGACCGCAGTGCTCGCGGAGAATGGCGTCATCCTCATGCGCGAGCGGAAGCGGCTGATGGAGATGGCGGTCGCATCCGGCACGAACGAGATGCAGTGGGCGTCGCTTTCGAGCAGGCTCAAGGTGACGGCTTCGCAGACGAAGGCCATCGAGGACATCCTCGCGGCGATGGGCGCGCGCAGTGGGGTCGGAAAGGAGCGTTCGAAGACCGCGGCGCTCATGCTCGCGAAGAGCCGCGAGGGGCTCATGAAGGCGTTCCCGTCGGAAGATGGCACTTATAAGAGTGAGGCGATCAAGCTCGCGATGTTGAAGCTCGGGGAATTCAACCGCGTGATCGAGGTGACTGCGCGCGGGTTCAACGACTGGAATCGCGAACTCGGCCTGCGCCCTGTCGCGCTGATGCGCGATGCTGCGAACGAGGCCGGGCCGGCGTATGCGGCGGTGACGAAACTCACGGAATCGCTGGAGCCGATCGCGAAGGAGCAGACGTTCACGGCGGAGGTCCGCATGCTGCTCGCCGATGTGCGGTGGAAAGTGTGCTCGGAACTTTTCAAGACGAACGGCGACCTCGAGGAAATCCGCCATCGTGCGGACAATCAGTTTGTGTCCGACGTGCGGCAGACGGTCGCGGCGATCGAGGCGCTGCACGCTATCGCGCCCGGCACGGACGCCGCGGAGATACGCGCGAAGCTGGACGAGATGGACTCGATCTTCCGCGTGTTGGAGAGCGGGCACAATTTGCAGGAGGCGATGGACGGGTTTACGCAGCTAGCATCGTCTGAGCGGTGGGAGCTGCGCGATATCGCGTCGCGCACGGACGCGCCGCGCGACTGGCGCTGGCTGGAGTCGCGGATGCGGGAGATCCCCGGCGAACTTTCGCGAGCGAAGCCTGCGAAGGCGGACGTGGAACTGACGAAGGTGTTCGCGGATGCGCAGCAGATTTTGCTGAAGGCGCAACAGCTCGAAGGCTGGCGCTCGATGGAGCGGGAGATGGGTGGGCGCGTGAATTTTGAACACCTTCCGGTGACCGCGCGGAAGGACGCCGAGCAGCTCGCCGGGCAGGCGAAGTTCGCGCTCGATCTTTTCCGCAAGGCGATGGCCGACGCACGCAACCGGCTGGCGAAACTTTCGCCGACCGTGAGCCAGCTCGCCGCGGCGCTCGCGAAGGAACAGACCGAGGTGAAGAAGGAGACCGAGAAGCGTGCGGAGACTGCGAAGGAAAAAAATCCCGAGGACGCGAAGAAAGAGGCCGAGAAGCAGATCGCGCAGCAGCAGCATCTCAACCAGAAGGTCGAGACGCTGAAGGATCTCGTTCGCGCGGAGGCGAACAAGCAGGACATTTTGCAGAAGGATCAACGCGAGAAAATGCGCGATGCTGACGACGCGCTCGCAATGCTGAAGGATCCGCCGCCGCGCGCGGAGCAGGCGTTGCAGGATGCAGCGGCAGCCGCACCGGAGCAGCAGAAGGCCGACCTTAACCGTGCCGTCGAGCAGCAGCAGAAGCTCGCGGACGCGCTGAAGCAGATCGCGGAGCACTTTGAAAAAATGGAGCAGGGCAAGCTCGCCGACGACACGCGCGCGGCAACGCGCGCGGCAATGCGCGAGGCGGAGAAGGAACTCGGCATCAAGGAGCAGCTCGACGCGCAGCAGGCGCACGCGCAGATGCTCGCCGAGATGGCGCAGAAGGATCCCGCGCAGTTGCTCAAGGAACTCGAAGCCAAGGTGCCCGAGAATCCCGCGATGCAGAAGGAGCTGAGCACGATTTCAAAGGACGCGCTCGCCGACGCCGGCCAGAAACTTGAGAGCGCCGCGAAGCAGGAGAACAAGGTCGCGCAGCAGGTCGGCGAGCAGGCGAAGCAGGAGGCAGCGAAGGCGCAGGCCGCGCAGAAAAATGCAGCCGAGGCCGCGAAGCAGGCAGAGCAGGCCGCGCAGGCCGCGCAGAAATCCGCCGAGTCCGCAAAGCAGGAAGCGAAGACTGCGGGCAACCCGCAGGCCGAACAGCAGGCCGCGAAAGCCGCGAACGAAGCCGCTGCCGCCGCACAAAACGCACAGGAGGCCGTGAAGGCCGCAGAGCAGATGGCAAAGGCGAACACTCCAGCGGAAGCGGCGAAGGCCGCGCAGCAGGCTGCGAACAAGGCGGGCGAAGCGGCGAAGGCGGCCGAGCAGGCGTCCGCCGATGCGAAGCAGGCGCAGGCCAGTGCGCAGGCGAACGCGCCGAAGGCCGCGGCCGAGGGTGCCGAGCCGGAGGCGGCAAACCAAAAATCCGGCGAGAAATCCGCAGAGGCCGCGCAGCAGGCGGACAAGGCCGCGCAGGCCGCCAAGCAGGCGCAGAATCTCGCACAGGCCGCCGCGAATGACGCTGCTGCGATGGCGAATACGCAATCCGCGAAGCCGGACAACGCAGCGGTGCAGCAGGCCGCGAACAAGGCGGCGGATGCGGCGAAGCAGGCCGCGCAAGCAGCGCAGGCCGCACAGAAAGCCGCGCAGACTGCGGAACAGCAGGCAAACAACGCCGCAAATCCGCAGGCCGCGCAACAGGCTGCGAAGGCCGCAAACGAAGCCGGTGCCGCCGCGCAGGATGCACAGCGGGCCGCGATGGCCGCGGAAAAAGCCGCGACAACCGGCGACGCGCAGCAGGCCGCACAGGCCGCGCAGCAGGCGGCGAACAAGGCGGGCGACGCTGCAAAGGCAGCCGATGCCGCTGCGAACGACGCGCAAGCAGCGCAGGCAAATGCGCAACAGGCCGCGGCGAAAGGCGGCGACCAGCAGCCCGCAAATCAGCAGGCCGCGCAGCAGGCCGGTGAGGCCGCAAAGCAGGCGCAGGCTGCGGCTCAGGCGGCGCGTCAAGCAGAGGCCGCCGCGCAGCAGGCCGCGCAGCAGGCCGGTGCGATGGCGCAGCAAAATCCGCAGCTCGCACAGGCCGCGCAGCAGCAGCAGCAGATCGCCGCGAAGGCCGCCGACGCAGGCGCGGAGGTCGCGCGCGCAGGGCGTCACGAGCAGCGTCTCGGAAACCAGCCCGCAGGCGAACAACTCGCGAAACTCGGCGAGCAGATTGCAGCGACTGCCGACAACGCAGTTCCCGCTGCGCAGAAGGCGCTGAACGAGGCGAAGACCGCCGCCGCAGCCGCAGCGCCGGTCGGCGAGGCGAACGCGCAACTCGCAGCGGATATCAAGGCTTTGAACAATCAGGCAAGCGGTCAGCCCGCACAGCCCGCGCCGCCGCAGGGCGCGCAGGCAAGCGCACCGCCCGCCGGACAGCCGGAAGGACAACCCGCAGGACAGCCCGCAGGACAGCCCGCAGGACAGCCTGCCGGTGAAAATGCAGCGCAGCCTTCCGGCCAACCTGCCGGGCAGCAGGACGCGCAACCTTCATCGCAGCCCGCAGGCCAGCAAGCTGCGGCACCCGCTTCTCCCGCTGAGCAGCAGGCGATGGCGCGTGCGCTGGACGCGCTCGATCAGCAGTTAAATCCTTCCACCGCGCAGCAGGCCGGGAATGCCGAAGGGCAGCCCGGTCAGCAGGGGCAACAACCGGGGCAACCGGGACAACAGCCAGGGCAACCGGGGCAGCAGCCCGGTCAGCCGGGGCAACAGCCTGGACAGCCTGGACAACAGCCCGGTCAACCGGGACAGCCCGGACAGCAAGGCCAGCCGTCACCTTCGCAGGCTGCGATGGCCGCGGCGGCGCAGGCTGCGGCGGATTCGATGCGCCAGAGCCGCTCGGAAAATTCCTCCCAGCAGCCGGGCTCGCTCTTGAGCGCAAGCCAGAGCGATAAATCGCTCGGCGGCGCAAAGGCCGAGGGCAGCGCGATGAATGCAAAAAATTTACCGGACGCAAACGGACTCAAGCGCGGCGACTGGGGCAAGCTGCCGAAGAAACTCGCCGAGCAGCTCACGAAAGGTTCGCAGGAATCCGTCGCCGGCGAATACCGGCAGGCGGTGGAAACCTACTACCGCGTGATCGCGGAGAAGACGAAGAAGCGGCCGTGAGCGAAGGCGAACGTCCAACATCCAAAGGAGAACGTACGATGACTGCCCGACTCATTTGCAACGCGGTGTGGAACCGCATTCAATCACGCGCATGATTTCACGATTCAAAAATACTGCGTGTGCGTGCCTCACCGCTGCGCTCATTTTTCTCACGGCGATCCGTCCGCTCTCAGCGCAGGAGGGCGCCGACAGCGCGCGGGTGAACGAGGCGTTCAAGCGCGCGGGGGGATTCCTGATCTCGTGCCAGGATCCTGTTTCGGGTGCGATTCACAACGGGCTTCGTAACGAGACCACGATGACTGCGCTCGCGATTCTCTCGTATGCGGCAATGGGACATCAGCCGTCCGACCCCACGCCGGAGGGCCGCTCGATGCAGCGCGCTCTCGCCTTTGTGCTGCTGCCGGAAAATCAGGACGCGAGCGGATACTTCGGAAAGTCCGACGGTTCGCGGATGTACGGGCACGGCATCATCACGCTCGCGCTCGCCGAGATGCTCGGCATGGGCGCGAACGGGGCGCAGGACGCGCTCATCCGCGAGCGTTGCCGCAAGGCGATCGATCTCATCCTCCGCGCGCAGCGTGTGCCGAAGAACGAAGCGAACCGCGGCGGCTGGCGTTACACGCCGGATGCGAGCGACAGCGACATGTCCGTGACGTGCTGGCAGGCGATGGCATTGCGCGCGGCGCGCAATGCGGGGCTCGATGTGCCGAAAGAGTCCATCGATCTCGCGGTGCGCTACATAAAGGGGCTCTACGATTCCGGCAACCACGGGCGCGGCTACGGCGGCTTCGGATACAGCAGCCGCGGCAGCGAGCCCTCGACGACTGCCGAGGGATTGCTCGCGCTGCAAGTGTGCGGCGACTACGACTGCGAAGAGGTGAAAGTCTCGGCGGATCGTCTGCTGAAGTCCGGCCTGCGTGTCGGCGACCGCTGGTTTTTTTACACCGCGTACTACTACGCGCAGGGAATGTATCAGCGCGGCGACAAACACGCTGCTGCAGCGCGCAAGCAGATGGCGGATTTGCTGATCCCGATCCAGTCGCGCGAAGGCTGGTGGGACGGCGTAGGCGGCGAGGAACGGCAGGGTGGCAAGGTCTATGCGACCTCGCTCGCAGTGCTCGCGCTCTCGGTGAAAAATCATTTTTTGCCGATCTATCAGCGGTGATCGGCGCGGGGAATTTGATCGTGCTGCGTCGGAGGAATCGCCCGGAAAATTTGAAGCGGTGATTTTTTTCACAACGCGCATTGCACGCGCGCGGTGATTCACTTATTCGCGCGAACACAAAACAACATGCAGCAAAACTGGGACATCGCAGCGGCAACCTCACTCTACAACGTGGACCGGTGGGGCGGCGGTTACTTCGGGATCAACGACAAGGGCAACGTGCAGGTCTTCCCTACGCTCGATGAAAAGACGCCCGTGGAAATTATGGCCGCCGTCGCCGAGGCGCAGGAGCAGGGGCTGACTTTCCCGATGGTGCTGCGCTTTCACGATCTGCTGCGGCACCGCGTGGAGACGATCAATCGCGCGTTCGCGGCGGCCATCGAGGATTTCAAATACCAGGGCGTGTACCGCGGCGTGTTCCCGATCAAGGTGAACCAGCTTCAGGAAGTCGTGGAGGAGATCATGTCGGCGGGCGCGCCGTTTCATTTTGGCATCGAGGCGGGCAGCAAGCCGGAACTTCTCGCGGCGCTCTCGGTGCATGAGGATCCCGAGTCGCTGATCATCTGCAACGGCTACAAGGATGCGTCGCTGATCCAGAATGCACTTCTTGGCACGAAGCTCGGGAAGCGCGTGATTTTGGTCGTCGAGAAAATCGAGGAACTTCAGCAGATCCTCACGGTGTCGCGCGAGGTCGGCACCGAGCCGTGGATCGGCCTGCGCGTGCGGCTGAATGCGAAGGGCGCGGGCAAGTGGGCGCTGAGCGGCGGCGAGAATGCGAAGTTCGGGCTGAGCACCACGGACCTCCTCATCGCGAGCGAGACGCTGAAGGCCGCGGGTCTCGCGCACTGCCTGAAGCTTGTGCATTTTCACGTCGGTTCGCAGGTGCCGGACATCGGCACGATCAAGCGTGCCGTCCGCGAGGCCGCGCGTTTTTACGCGAAGATGCTCAAGCTCGGCCATCAGATTGATTACCTCGATGTCGGCGGCGGACTTGGCGTGGATTACGACGGCTCACGCAGCGCGTTCGACAGCTCGACAAACTACTCGCTGCAGGAATACGCGCGCGACGTCGTCTGGAACATCATGGAAATCTGCGACGACGAGAAGGTCGCGCACCCGACGATCGTGAGCGAAAGCGGACGCGCCATCGTCGCGCACCACAGCGTGCTGGTCGTCGAGGCGTTCGGCTCCATTGAAAAAGATCAGGAGGCTGCGGTGGAGGCGAAGTCCGGTGATCCGAAGCTCGTTAAGAATATTCTCGAACTGAAAAGCGGCCTCAACAAACAGAACCGCCGCGAGACGCTGCACGACGCGCAGGAGCTGAAGGAAAAGGCGCAGTCCATGTTTGACCTCGGCCTCATGGAGCTGGATGCGAAGGCGCGCATCGAGACCGTCTTCTGGCAGATCGCGCGGAAGATCGTGCAGCTCAGCGCCGGGATGAAATACATGCCGGATGAAATCAAGGATCTCGGCACTTCGATCGCCGACCAGTATCTCTGCAATTTCTCCGTCTTTCAGAGCATGCTCGACCACTGGGCGCTCGGTCAGCTTTTCCCGATCATGCCCGTGCATCACCTCGACAAGGCGCCGGATCGCGAGGCCACGCTCGTGGACATCACATGCGATTCGGATGGAAAGGTGAGCAAGTTCATTGACCTCCAGGACGTGCGCGAGACGCTGCCGCTCCACCGCGTGCAGCCCGGAGTGCCGTACTACATCGGCTTCTTCCTGATGGGCGCATATCAGGATATCATGGGCGACTTTCATAACCTCTTCGGCCGCGTGAACGAGGCGCACATCTACCTCGATGACGACGAGGAGTGCGGCTGGTACATTGAGGAAACCATCGAAGGCAGCACCATCGCGAGCGTGCTGAACATGACGCAATGGGACGAGGCGGAACTCAACCGCAAGATGAAGGCGCAGGTGGACGCGGCAATCCGCAGCGACCGGCTCAAGCCCGCCGAGGCCATCCGGATGCTAAACAGCTACGAGCGTGCGCTGAAGGGCTATACGTATCTCCAGCTCAACGGCGGCGGGAGCATCGGCAACGGCGGGCCGAAGTAGGTGAGCAAAATCCGGCCGCATGGGTGTGATTTATTTCGCGTCCAAAGGGAGGAGATCGGGAGGCGGAGATTGTAATCTGAGGGGATGGGTATGAATGAGCAGGTCGATGAAGCCAAAGCCCGACACAAAAAGGCAACCACAGCAGACACCCGGCAAAGCGTTTTCGAGGAGGCGGCTCAAGACGTTCATGGATCAACCCCAGGAGCGGACGGAGTTGATCGGGCAGTTCGAATCCATCCTCGGGATCGCAACGGGCGGGGACCGGGACGCGCCCTTCCGCACGGCGGACGAAGTCGAGTCGCTGGTGATCGATGCGACGCGCAAGCTGGGCAACTCGACCATGCGGCAGCGGGCGCAGCGGGCGCAGGAGCTGGTCATCGGGGACTCCAAAAAGGAGCACCCCAAGGCGCGGCTTAAAAAAAGCACGCTGAGCTGGTGGTGCATGTTTGGGCAGGTGCGCATCGAGGGAATCACGCTGCGCGCGGTCACCGAATCTCATCTGCGGCCTTTTGCCCGGTGCGCAAAGGTTAGCCGCGGCTCGGGATTTCCGGAGCCGCCTGGCTCCCATCCAACGGGGAAACCATGAGCCAGCTTCGCGTCCTGCGTTCCAATGACCGCTGGTCCGAACTCTGGCCGCTCGCCGCTTGAACTTTTGGACGCGAAATAAATCACACCGGTTCAAAATGCAAAAAAATGCAGCGTTGCCATGATTCCATCACTCGGCACGATGCGAGATACGGTAACCGATTGCGTGAAACGATTCCTGAAACACCTTTCGCTGGCTTTTCTCATGACCGCCTTCGCGTCGGCCGATGGTGTCTATTACGAAGGCCTGCTCAGTGTGGATGGGGTCCCGTTCGATGGAACCACCCGTTTCAAGTTCGCCCTCATCGGTAAAAAAGGAGCGGCGGTCTGGTCTTCAAACGACATCAGCCTGACGGTCAGCGGCGGTGTCTATACCGTGCGGCTCGGTGAATCCGCGCAGGCTCCACCGATCGGTTCCGCCGTTCTGCGTGGGACACCGCCTCCGAAGCTGCGCATCTGGTTTCACCGGGGTGGCAGAGGCTGGGCCGTGGCGGGTGCGGATGTGCCGCTGACGGGTAGCCAGCCGGTCAATCCGGCAAAGCCGCAATGAGCTCCGCACCCGGCTTCTATTTCTTGCGCGGCCTGCGCGCCGCGGCCCTCGCCGCCGCCGCATTCTGCCTGCTCGTCCAGTCCGCGAGATGCACCGCAAATTCTCGCGGCACGGTGATCGCCTGATGCAACTCGCACTCACTGGCGCGACGGGATTTGTGGGCCGGCACGTCATCCGCCTAGCGGTCCGCCGCGGCTACGAAGTCGTCGCCTTCACGCGCGATCCTTCGCGGGCCGTCCATGACTGCATTGAGACGCGGAAATTTTCCACCGACGCCCCGCCCGATCTCAGTGGATGCGAGGCGGTGATCCACCTCGCTGGCGAGAATGTTGCCGGAATCTGGACGCGCGGGAAAATGCAGCGCATCCGCGACAGCCGCATTCTCGGCACGCGGCGGATTGCCGAGGCTATCCGCGCGTCATCGCATCCGCCGGATGTCCTCGTGTCGGCGAGCGCGGCCGGAATTTATGCGGACGGCGGCGAGAACGAGATCACCGAAGCTTCGCCGCACGGAGCAGGATTCCTCGCGGACACCTGCCGTGCGTGGGAGGCCGAGGCGCTCGCCGCGGAACCGATCTGCCGCGCCGTCTGTGCACGCATAGGCCTCGTGCTCGGAAAGGGCGGCGGCGCATTGCGCGTGATGCTCCCGTTTTTCCGCCTCGGCCTCGGTGCGCGCATCGGCGGCGGACGCCAGTGGATGCCATGGATTCACGCCGAGGATCTCGCGTCGCTGCTACTTTTCGCCGTGGAAAATCTCGACGTGCGCGGCGCGCTGAACGCCACCGCACCGTGGCCTGTGCGCAATTCCGAATTCACCGCGGCCCTCGCGCGCATCGTGCGCCGCCCCGCATTTCTCGCCGTGCCTGCATTCGTGCTGCGGCCCGTGCTCCGCGAGTTTTCACGCGAACTCCTCGGCAGCAAGCGCGTGCTCCCCGCCGTCGCGACCGCGCACGGTTTCGGCTTCCGTTTTCCCGAACTCGCCCCGGCGCTCGCGGACATCGTGGCGTGAGGTTCGCGCTGCGCGAAAATGTTTCGCACTCCGCCGGTGTTCCGAAGATGTTCCGCGGATGGCCGTCCCCCAAAACACCATCGCGATCGTCTTTGATTACGATCAGACACTCTCGCCGAACTACATGCAGGACGAGGTGCTCTTTCCGTCATTCGGCATTGACCCGCCGAAATTCTGGCAGCGCTGCCACGCGCTCGTCCGCGACGAGGGCTACGACAACGAACTCGCGTACCTCAAGGCGCTGCTCGACTGCCTCGGCATGGATCGCCCAACGAACAAGCACCTCCGCGAACTCGGTGCCGGGTTGAAATTTTATCCCGGACTCCCCGAGATGTTCGACGAATTCAAGACCGGCCTGCTGCGCCCGGAGCACGAGATGCTCGGCATCCGCGTCGAGCACTACATCATCAGCAGCGGCATCAAGTCCCTGATCGAAGGCTCGCGTCTCGCGCCGCATGTGCGCGCGATTTTCGCCTGCGAGTTTGCCGAGGACTCTTCGGGGCGCATCGCATTTCCCAAGCGCGTGATCAGCCACACGCAGAAGACGCAGTTCCTCTTCCGCATCAACAAGGGGATGCTCGACCACTCGCAGGACGTGAACGACCACATGCCGCCCGACCTCCGACCTGTGCCGTTCGAGAACATGATCTACATCGGCGACGGGCCGACCGACGTCCCGTGCTTCACCGTCGTGCGGCAGCACGGCGGCCACGCCATCGCGGTGTACAATCCGGACGACGCCTCGCGCACGAGCTTCCGAAAATGCTACCAGCTCGTCGGTGCCGCGGACCGCGTGCGGCACATCGCCCCCGCGGACTACCGCCCCGGCAGCCACCTCCGCCTGCTCATCGAGCAGATGGTCGGCGAGACTGCCGACAAGATCCTCACGCGCCGCCAGCGCGACGTGGAGGACAATACCATCCGCGCGCCGAAGCACTGAGCGGGTTTTAAAAAGTGCGCGGCATGGAAGTATGCGGGTCCGGAAAATGCCGGACGCGTTTCAGCCTGCGGCGCGGCGAGATCATCCCCCTTGTGTTCTGCTGCACACGTCGTTAAATCCCTGCCTCGAGCAATCGAACCGCCCGCACGACGGGGCATCGCAATCTCACCGACCTCATGCACACCCTCCCGAGTTTCTCACGGACGAAAATCCACGCGCGGATCGCGGCCTTGCTTCTCGTCTCGCTCATTTCGCTCGGTGCATCGGCCCACGCTGCGGACGCCCTGACGAACGCCGCCGTCAAAACTGTCGGCAGGGGCGTGCTTGGGGGGCTTTTTAAGAAACGGTCGAGGGTCGTGGATAACACGGACGTTCCCCGCGTCTCCGCGATGGATCGCGTGAACCGGAGCATTCTCGGTCTGCCTTTGGGCATCCTTCGTGGGCTTGGCAGGGGAGTCACCCGGCTCGCGGGCAAGGCGGTCACCGACCACATCACGCACTACTGAGCCCGCTGCGCAGCAGAGTCTGCGGGTGAGATCTCAGCGGCGGAGGCAGACGCTGCAACGGGCTGATTCCGTCTCGGAAAACATTGATGACGCCGCAATGTTTCCGCGCTTTTTTGCGCTTTAAATCTCGATCCTCCTGCGGTTCCGTCTTGGCAAAGACCGCGCGCCCCGTAGTTTCGCGCGCCTTATGCCGAACTACAAAATCGCCATCCTCGCGGGGGACGGAATTGGTCCCGAAGTGATGATCGAAGCGCGCCGCGTGATGGCCGTCATCGAGAAAAAATTTGCGCTCACATTTTCCTGCACCGAGGCCCGCGTCGGCGGCATCGCGATCGATGTGGACGGCAAGGCGCTGCCCGATGCGACCATCCAGATTTGCCGAGACAGCGACGCCATTCTCTTCGGCAGCGTCGGCGGCCCGAAATGGGAAACGCTCCCGCCGAACGAACAGCCCGAGCGCGGCGCGCTGCTCCCGCTGCGCAAACACTTTGGCCTTTTCGCAAACCTCCGCCCCGGCATCTGCTACCCGCAGCTCACGCACGCATCACCCGTGCGGCCCGATCTCGTCGCGGGCGGCTTCAACATGCTCTGCATCCGCGAACTCACCGGCGGCCTCTACTTCGGCCAGCCGAAGTACACGCGCGAGGAAAACGGCGAGACCGTCGCCGTGGACACGATGGTTTACAAGCGCAGCGAGATCGTTCGCATCGCGCACGTCGCCTTCCGCGCCGCGCAGGGGCGGCGCAAAAAGGTGACATCGATTGACAAGGCGAACGTCCTCGAAAACTCCGTCCTCTGGCGCAAGACCGTCATCGAAATCGCGAAGGAATATCCCGACGTTGCGCTCAACCACCTCTACGTGGACAACGCCGCGATGCAACTCATCAAGGCCCCGAAGGACTTCGACGTGATGCTCGCGGAAAATCTCTTCGGCGACATCCTCAGTGACGAAATGGGCGCCATCGCCGGCAGCATCGGCATGTTGCCCAGCGCGAGCCTCGGCACCGCAAAAACCGGCGGCCTCTACTTCGGCCTCTTCGAGCCCGGAGGCGGATCCGCGCCCGACATCGCAGGGAAGGGGATCGCAAACCCGCTCGCGCAGATCCTCAGCGTCGCGATGATGCTCCGCTTTGCGCTCGGCGAATTCGCAGCAGCCGACGCCATCGAAGCCGCGGTGAAAAAGGTGATCGAAGCCGGTCTGCGCACCGGCGACATCTGGAGCGAAGGCACCAGGAAGCTCGGCACCGCCGAGATGGGCGCAGCGGTCGCGGAGGCGATCTGAACACCGTAGCCGCGCTTGTGAAAGCGCGGGCTGATCGGGAATGACGAAGCCGTCTGTGTGTTCATCATTCCGCAGCCCCGGCATAGGCATTGCGTCGGCCATCATCCATCGTCGCAATTTCAGCCCGCCTCCTGCCGTCGGCGGCTACGGTGCATTGACCATCCGCGTGCGGTTGCCTATTTCCACTCTCGTGTCCTTTCCCATCCGCTCCCCGCGCGATCCTGTCGGCGGAATCTTCGTCTTCGGCCGCATCCTCGACAAAATCCGGCTGCACGCGCAGGGCAAGCTCCCGTCCGGCTACAACGTCGGCATCATCGCGGGCAAGCGCACCTTTGACGACCGCGTGTGCAAGCTGCTCGGCGTGGAATTCGACGCGCTCGCAGCGCGCGTTCTGCGCGGCGGGACGGATGAGGAAATCCTGGAGTGGTGTTTCGAAAACGGACGTAAGCCCGACGCCGAACACATCGAGTTCTTCAACGGCTTCATGTTCAAGCGCGGCTGGCGTGATGCCGCCACGCCCGGCCTCATCCAGCAGCGTGCCGATGCGGGCCTCGCACACCGTGAGGACATCGTGACGTTCTTCGATCTGATGGATGTCGAGGAAGGCCGCCTGCCGTAGCGGCCTGCGTGCTAACACGTCGCAAAATGTGATCACACGCTTGACGCCCGCGTCGGCGCATTGCGCGATGAGCTCGCGCAGTTTCGCGTGGCACTCGTCCCATTCCTCGCGGTGAGCGCGGAGGTGAGGCTGGCGGTGAGCGCGGAGGTGAGGCTGGCGGTGAGCCCGGAGGCGAGGGCGGCACGGCGGTTCATAGAGGAAAAGCGGCCCATCGCGTCATGGGACGGAAGCGTGGAGTTTGCCAACTCGTAGCCGCGCTTGTGAAAGCGCGGGCTGATCTGCCTCGCTGCGTCCGGCAGCGAAAAATCAAACACGCATCGTCCACTCGCGCGTCGCGTATTTTTTCGCAGCCAAAGTTTCAGCGTCGGAGAACTGCCGTGACGTGATTTCTGAGGCGAGCACCTTCGCGCCAAACGCCGCGGCGAGGCGCGATCGCAGCAACTCGACGCCGGGGATTTCCTGGATGCTCCCTTGCAGCAGCAGGCCGCATTTTGTCCTGCGCAGCGCAGCGCCTGCGATCTTTTTTCCGCGGGCGAGCAGATCGAATTCCGCCGGGCTCTCGAAGCACACGCCCGATCCAGCACGCTCCGGCAGCGCAGCGAGCGCCGTTGCTTCGCCGTGGCCTGCAAGCAATGCGCCGATCGTCTCATGCACTGCGCGGTACACATCGCGCGGACTCCGTGCGGCAAATGCGTGCGCCGCCGGGACGATCAGGGAATACGTGAGGTCGCGCCCGTGCGGGACGACTCCGCCGCCAGTCATGCGGCGGACGATTTCGCGCCCCGGCCACGCTGCGGCGAGCGGCGCAAATTTTCCAAAGTAGCCGAATGAAACAGCTTCGCGCGCCCAGCGGTAGGTGCGCAGCAGCGGTGCGCGTGCGTGCGCGAGCAGCACTTCGTCCAGCGCCATGTTCAGCGGGGCGGAGTGCGGCGTCCCATCGCGGATTTCGGCGATTTCCCCAAACAGCATCACGTCAGCATACCTGCTCTGCTCCGTCCCGTCATGGCCGTTCTGCGCTGCAAAATAAAGTGACATCATCTGTCTCGTGCCACGTGACAGATGCGCCAGCGCGTGCTAGCTGGGAGACGATGTTCACCCAGCCGAGGATGATTCGTTGCCGGAAGTGCAAGCGAGTTTATTCAGATTACGCCGACCATTGTCCGGAATGTTACACCAAGTCGCCACGCGGCTGGGTGGGTTTCATCGTGCCGATCCTCAGCGTGGCGATCGCGATCATCGTGATCGCGTGGACGGCCTACACATTCTGGAACCGCCCCGACCGGCACTGATCGTGCGGGCTTGCGGCGGGCGGGCTACTTTTTCCCGAAGAACGCCTTCAGGTTCTTGAGTCCCTTCACCGCGATGTCATTGCGGTTCGGCTCGATCTTGCGCCAGATGGCGGCGGCGCGCGCGATGACCTTCACGTCCGTCGTGAAGCTCTCGATGACCACGTCGCCCTTGTAGCCGATCTTCTTCAGCGCTGCGACGATCGGCTTCCAGTCAATGTGATCGCCACCAGGCGTGCCGCGGTCGCTGCCGCAGGCGTGGAAATGTGCGAGGTGCTTGCCGGCCTTGATGATGGCGGCGGCCTGGTTCTTTTCCTCGATGTTCATGTGGAACGTGTCGAGGTGGAGCTTCACGGCCTTGCTGCCCACTGCCTTGATGAGCTTCAGTCCTTTGTCGGTCGTATTCAGGAAGTCCGTCTCGAAGCGGTTCAGCGGTTCGATGCAAAGAGTGATGCCCTTTTTCTCCGCGTATTTCGCGAGGGGCTTGAGGTTTTTCACCACGAGCGCGAAGTGCTGCTTCTGCTCCTTGTCGTCGTGTGCACCGATCCGGCCAACGACGGAATAAATCGGCCCGATGACGCTCGGGCAGCCCATGATCGCGGCCTGATCGATCAGCGTCTTCACATAGGTCGTCGCGGCCTTCTGATCCGCCGCGCTGCCGCGGAAATCACGCCCCGGCCCCATGCACGCGCAGATGCTGCCGATGGCGAGCCCCACCTTGTCCGCCGCCGCTTTCACCGCGACGGGATCGATGTGCTCCGGCGCTTCGACGGGGATCTCGACGGTGTCGAAGCCCCACTTCTTGAACTGCGAAAAGAGCTTCACGCTCGCGGTGGTGAAGGGGCTGACGTAGAGGAAGGAATTGAGGCCGAAACGCATGGTGGATGTGGGTTGGTGGGTTGTTGTTGGAAGGAAAAGTGGACGCGCATTTGCACTGGCGTTGGTCACGGAGTCAAGCCGTGTGCTGCGTTCGATGCAGGACGATTCGCCGGGCAATTTCCGCGGCATTCCGCTCTTCCCTCTGCGCTCGCGATGCGATGGGGCAAGGGCAGCAAGCCGGGCCGCACCGTCGGGGACTTTGTGAACGTGAGCGACCTCGCGCCGACCTGCATGGAGATCGCGTGCATGAAGCCGCACGCGCAGATGACCGGCAAAAGTCTCGCCGCCGACCTCGCATTTGCGCCGACGCTCGATGAGATGCGGCACACGATGATGCGCCTGCTGAAGGAGGACGGCACCCCTCGCGCTCTTGGAAAAGGCGACGACTTCGAGTCGCTGAAATACACCGGCAACCGCGCGAAGGGCTACGGGACGTGGCTGAAAGAGCAGGAGTCCGGCGTGCTCGCAGAATTGAAAAAAAGCCCGATGAAGCCGGGTCCAAACCCGGCAAGAAAAAGAAGCAGCCGGGCGGCGACTAGGGAAATGCTGAATCATGCGGCACCGCCGTGTGTGCGGAACACAGCCGTCCCGGCTGTGATGGCAAACGGGCGTCCCGCCTGCTTTGGCGCGCGGCGGGGCAGCCGGGACGGACTGCCTGCCGTCACAGGCGGGACGCCCGTGATCCGCTTTATTCAGCCGTTCCCTGGCGTTCGCAGGCGTGGTGCGCATCCGCATTCACGCACTTATTCGCGTGTCATTCCCGCAGGTGCGACTATCTCTCCCGCCCACTTCATCTGCCGCACACCATTGAAACCTTTCCGCACACTCGCCGAGACCCGCACGCCTGACGGTTCACGGTTCACGCTGCACGAGCACGACGGCGAATATTTTCTGAAGCTCAACGGGCGCCAGCTCATGAGCACGACATCGACGACTTCCGAGCTGATGCTCGCCGAGCTGCCGTGCCGCAGGCTGCGCGGGCGCGCAAATGCGGCAGTGCTCATTGGCGGCCTCGGCCTCGGCTACAGCCTCCAGCGCGTGCTCGAAATCGTCGGCCCCGATGCAACCGTGCACGTCGCGGAACTGCTCCCCGAAGTCGTCGCTTGGAACCGCGAGTTCCTCGGCAATGTGAATGGCAAGCTGCTCGACGATCCGCGCGTGAAAGTGATCACGCGCGATGTGTTCGACGTGCTGCTCCAGGCGCCGAAGCCGAGCTACGATGCGATCCTCCTCGACGTGGACAACGGCCCCACCTCGTTCGTGCAGAAAAAAAACTCGCGCATCTACGGCAGCCGCGGCTTCGGCCTCATCGCGCGCTCGCTGAAGCCGGAGGGCGAGGTTGCATTCTGGGCCGCGTGCCCCGAGCCCGGCTTCATCGAGAGCATGAAACGGAACGGCTTCAAGGCCTCGGCGTATCCCGCGAAGGCGCACGAGCACGCGAAGCGCGCCGCGCACATGATCTACGTCGCGGAAGTTGCGCCGGTCGTGCCAGAAGAAGACCGGGTGGTCGTGCCGAAGGTGCATGTGAAGCCCTGGCAGAATCTCCCGCGCCGCCGCTGAAGATTGTTTGACTGGAATCCGAACGTGCCAAAGGTGGCGAGGCGGTGGTGTCCCGTCGCTCCTCATCCCTCGCACTCGAAAGCCAAACTCCCGACAATGAATTCATTCCTCCCAAAATTCACCGTCCTGATCGCGCTGCTCGCGCTTTTTTCACCCGCCCGTGGCGCGGAGAAAGGCGGCGGCACCCTCGACATCTACTGGATTGATTCCGAGGGCGGCGGCTCGACGCTCATCGTCACGCCGGAGGGCGAATCCGTGCTCGTGGACGCCGGCAATCCCGGCGAACGCGATTCGGCGCGCATCCACAAGGTCGCCACGCAGGTCGCGGGGCTGAAGCGGATCGATCATGTCATCATCACGCACTTCCATGTGGATCATTTCGGCGGGCTCGCGGACCTCGCGGCGCTCATGCCCATCGGCACGCTGTATGACAAAGGCATCACCGCGAACAACCCTGACGCGGGCGGCACGGACAAGCTCTGGGCCGTCCTCAGCCAGCCGTATCGCGACGCAAAAGTGGAGAAGCGCGTGACCATCGCCGCGGGTGAATCGGTCCCGCTGAAGCAAGCGGCCGGCGGCCCGGCAATCGCGCTCCGCTGCCTCGGCGCGAATCAGAAATTCATCGCTCCGCCTGCCAGGCCGATGCCCGCGAACCCGCTCTGCGGCACCGTTCCGGCGAAAGCTAAGGACAAGTCCGACAATGCGAACAGCGTCGTGCTGATGCTTGAGTTTGGCGCGTTTCGATTTTTCGACGGCGGCGATCTCACTTGGAACATGGAGGAGCAGCTCGTCTGTCCGGCCAACGTCGTCGGCACCGTGGATCTCTACCAAGTGAACCACCACGGCCTCGACGTGAGCAACAACCCGGTGCTCATCCGCAGCATCGCCCCGACTGTCGCGGTGATGAATAACGGGCCGCGCAAAGGCGCGAGCAAGACTGCGTTCGAATCGCTCAAGGCCACGCCGACCGTGAGCGCCGTTTACCAGGTCCACGAAAATGTGAGCGCCGACAGCGAGAACAACACCGTGAAGGAACTGATCGCAAACCACGGCGACCTCGCGGGAAAATGCGAGGCGCACTTCATCAAGTGCAGCGTGAGCGCCACGGGCGGTTCCTACACGATGAGCGTGCCATCGCGCGGCCACACACGGGCTTTCGAGACGCGGAAGAAGTAGAGGGGATTCAAGACGGTCGCCCGACCCCGTCGTTTTCTGAAGACGCGAAGGCTGTGCGTTTCAGACTTCACGCCAGAAGTCTTCGCAGCGTGGGGCCGAGGGTGCGGGTTGCGAATGGTTTCTCGATCACGGCATCGGCGCGCAGCTTCAATTCCTCCTCGTTCGCATCGGCCAGGCTGCCGGAGTGAATCACGGTCCAGCCTCTGAAACCCGCTTGCCGGGCACGCATGAGCAGCGCCGTCCCGGACATGTGAGGCATGTCGAGATCCGACACGATCGCATCGAAGGCGGCAGGCCTTGCCGTCAGCCACGCGAGCGCGTCGGTGGTGTCCGTGGTGGATTCGACTGTGAAGCCGTCGCCGATGAGGACATCGCGCACGACTTCGATGATCGCCTGGATATCGTCCACCACGAGAATGTGCGGCGGTTTCGATGTGCCAGTTTTCTCAGCGCCAGCTTAGATCGAGGACGGCAGGGTGGCTGAACGAAAATGGCCCGTTGTTGGCATCAGTCTGTAAAGACAGAAGTTGTCCGGATGTTATTCGGGAAATTTACGGGCACGCGATTTTTTCCGCGGTCTGGATCGAGCGCATTCGGCCTCGCGTGGTGAGTGCCTGATTGCCCGACGTCCCGCGTCGCGTCAAACGCCAGCAACGGAGCGTGGCGTCCTGCATCCGATCAGCGGCGGCGATTCAGAATCTGCCGCGGCGGGTCACGCGATGATCGCCTTCGCGACTTTGCCGTACACGTCCGTGAGCCGGAAATTGCGGCCCGCGTAGCGGTAGGTGAGCTTTTCGTGATCGAGGCCGAGGAGCGCGAGCACGGTCGCGTGGAGATCGTGGATGTGCGTGACGTCCTGCACGGCCCTGCCGCCGTGGTCATCCGTCGCGCCGTGGCTGAAGCCGCCGCGCACGCCGCCGCCGGCCATCCACATCGTGTAGCCTTTTGAATTGTGGCCGCGTCCGTCGGGCTTGCCGTTACCGGGTGTGCGTCCGAATTCGCCGCCCCAGATCACGAGCGTGTCCTTCAGCAGTCCGCGCTGTTTGAGATCCGCGAGCAGGCCGGCGATCGGCTTGTCCGTCTGCGCCGCACCCGCGGTGAGGCGCGACTTGAGGTTGTTGTGATGATCCCATCCGCCGTGGCCGACTTCGATGAAACGGACGCCTGCCTCCGAGAGCCGCCGCGCCATGAGGCACTGCTTGCCGAATGAATCGGTGACGCCGCCGCCGATGCCATACATGTCGAGCGTGGCCTTGCTCTCGCCCTTCGTGTCGAGCACGCGCGGGAGTTCGCTCTGCATCTTGAACGCAAGCTCGTAAGACTGGATCACGCCTTCGATTTCCGCGTTTGCGCCGCGCCTGAGCATGTCGCGGTTCATCGCCTGCACGAGATCGATCTGCTTGCGCTGGAGGTCGGCGGGCAGGTCGGGGTTATGGATGTCGGTGACTGTCGCGGTGCTGCCTTCCTCGCGCTGCGCGCCGATGCGCGTGCCCTGATAGACCGCGGGAAGAAATGCGCTGCCGTAATTTTGCGAGCCGAACTGGATCGGCGGGCTGATCGTCACGAAGCCCGGCAGGCTTTCATTCTGCGAACCGAGGCCGTAGAGCGTCCACGCGCCGAGCGAGGGGCGCACAAACTGCGTGCTGCCGGTGTGCATCTGCACGAAGGCCTGCGGATGGTTCGGGATGTCGGTGGTCATGCCACGCAGGAGGCAGAGATCGTCCGCGTGCTGCGCGACATTTGGAAATGCGGACGAGATCCACAGCCCGCTCTGGCCGTGCTGAGACCAGTCGAATGGCGACGCGAAGAGGCGGCCTTTTTCGCCAGACTTGCCATCATCTTTCTTCAGCCCGGGCTTGTAGTCGAACGTGTCCATGTGCGACGGCCCGCCCTGCATGGCGAGGAAGATGACGCGCTTCGCCTTTGCCGGAAAATGCGGCGCGCGCACTGCGAGCGTGGCGGCTGATGCGGCGGCGGACGCGTGTCCCGCGAGTCCCTGGAGTGCGAGCCAGCCGAAGCCGGCGGACACGGTCTTGAGGACATCACGGCGCGTGAGCGGCATGGGCATCACGGCGTTGCATTGGTGTGGGGCGTTGTTCATGGCGGCAGGGGATTTAGATTTAGGATTTAGAATTGAAGATTTTTTCCGGGCTGTGAGCGGCCTGTGATTCAAAGTAGCCGCCGACAGCAGGAGCCGGGCTGATCCTTCTCGATCCTCTCGATAAAACAGAGGAATCGAGAAGCAGGACGGCGTGCATCTGGGGAGCGCGTGCGCCCCGCGCGCCGTATTTCGCGCCTCGCGGAATACATCCGGGCACCCAAGGCGATCCTAACACAAGCTGACGTCCGATGTGCTGC
>Ga0315909_10001719_pt1 | contig 29148 bp, 31 predicted proteins | sample LakEriMetagenome_11_FD_203527 | JGI IMG/M metagenome (GOLD analysis project Ga0315909, IMG submission 203527) | Freshwater fungal communities from buoy surface, Lake Erie, Ohio, United States - Buoy 2 MA125 | ecosystem: Environmental > Aquatic > Freshwater > Lake | place: USA: Lake Erie, Ohio... | reverse complement strand
AATGGACCACCATTACCAACAGATGCCCATGTTGTTACTGATGCACTGGTGCCAGGAATGATTACTGCAAAACTTGATGTTGAGCCAGTGTAATTACCGTTACCAATTCCTCCGTACCAAGCGACAGAGTCATCAAGTATTGCTGCTGTAAATGTGAAGTTAGCATCATAAGCAGTTACTGGGAGACTAAAGTTCCAGTGGCCAGTTCCTGCGCTTGTTGTTGAACCAAAAACAAATTTCAATTTGAAAAAAACTGTTTTGCCTACTTGCTTGTACCGTCCAGTAAGTGTTCCATTGTTCAGCGCAAAACCACCACCATCAGCAGTAATTGTTGGGGTATAAGATGTCCATGCGGTTGACTCAATTGAGATAGTTGCTGTTGAACCCTCTCCAGGTGTATGCGAAACAGAAATTCCAGTTCCAGCCGACACATCAGATACATAGTTGCCCGTGGTATCAGTCCCTAGGGCAACGCTATTTGCCTGTATTGTTGTGGTTATTGATGCATTTGCGGAACCATCAAATGAAACAGTTCCTGTTACATCTCCAGTAAGGGCAATATTCCTTGCTGTTTGCAATTTTGTTGCGGTAGCAGCGTTGCCAGTGATGCTGTCGGCAACAACTCCACTACCGCTGTTGCCAATTTCAACCCAAAAAGCATCATAATAAACAAATGTTTTACCAGTATCAGACTCGTACCACAGGTCGCCTTCTGTTAAGTCTTCTGTTGGGACCGCATCGGATACGGTTAATGTTGCTCCGCTTGCATTGACTTCATTCCAGGCATCATTTGAACGGAAATAAAAAACATGATTTGTGGTGTCAATTGCAATTGCACCATTTGCTAGCGATGCTGTTGGCGCACCATTTGTGGCAAGGGTGACAACTCCAGAAAGTGCCTGAAATACATCGTCGGTTTTGAGGACATTCGCGCTATCACGGTAGAGATTTGTATCCCCAGTCGCTGAGCCAGATGCCCATGTAATTCTGCCGCCTGCATCAATGCGTACTCTAGGGTAAGTATCAGACCCAACTCGTGCTGAAATAGCCTCATCACTTACGCTTGAGAACTCTGTTCCGCGTAGCGGTGTCCCTACAAATCTTGTCATTGATACAGCCTCAACTGTCTCTTTATGTTTGTCACACCCCTCAAGGTGCTATGTATTAACCGATAACTACGACTGTGTATGCGCCAGATGAAGGAGCGGTTGAGAAGGAAACAGTAACCGTATCAACATCTGTTCTTACGGTGTCGGCAATTACTGTGTCGTAGTTGCTTGAATCGTAAACCTGAATCATCACTTCGCGAGTGTTGAAGGCGTGAACAATCGTGAATGATGTGTCTGCGCCGTTTCCAACTGCTTTTGTAACTTTGCGAGCAAGTGCTGGCGTGCTTACTCCAGAACCCTGCGTCCCACCAGCAGCAAGGCTTGTGCGTGCCGCAGAAGCAGATGTTGCGTTAGTACCACCATTGCCAATTGGGAGGGTCCCAGTGATGGCGGCGGACTGCGAGAGGTTTACGGCTCCAAATTCTGGCGTTCCACCAGAACCAGCCTGAAGAACCTGATACTGGGTTCCAGCAGCAGTTACCTGAATTGCGCTTGTGGAGTTTCCAAAAAGGATTCCGTTGCTCGTAAAGGATGTAGCGCCAGTACCGCCCTTGTTGACAGCAATGGTGGTTGCCGACCATGTACCAGTGGTAACGGTTCCAAGCGTGATAATTGATGTTTGACCAGCATAGGTTGATGCAATATCAACTGTGTCGGCGTTTACCGTGATGCGGTCGGCAGTGCCACCAACATTAAGTGTGTTTCCATCTTTGGATAGACCAGTACCAGCAACGATTGAACCAGCACCAGAGAACTGAACCCAGTTCATGGCATCGGTTCCTACGGTGATTGAACCGTTTGTGGAAACAACCCAACCGCTGTCTGCGTTTACGCTTCCTTCTTCAACAAATGTAAATGTTCCGCCAGAAACCGTTCCAGTGTCAGCAGTGCCGTTTGCATCTGTTGCACGAACTGGTGCTCCAGTGTTCTGAACAACATAGATACCGTTTTCCGATGCGGTGCTCTGGTTCTTAACAAGAACGCGGTCGCCAGCAGCAAGTGTTACTGTCGTATCAAGCGTATCTCCAGCCTCAAGCCCTGTTGCAATAGTGATTGGACCAGTCGTGGCAGCACGAACTGATTGCTTTACATCAAGACCCTGGCGGGCTGCGTCAACATAGCCCTTGGTTGCAATATGCGCTGCGTCTGTTGGGGTTGCGACTTTGGCGTTGCCGTTTGCGTCTCTTTTGACTAATTTGCTTGCAGTTGCATCCGATGTTGCATCATTAAGCATGTTCCAGAAAGTGCTGGAGAGCAAACCAGCGCTGTCCGTATCGGCAAGATTCAGGGTCAGCGTTACCGTTCCATTGGACTCGGTGATGGTGAGGGCATCTGTATGCGAGCCACCTGCGGAAAGCGTGTGTGGCAATGACTTCCATGCACTACCCGTGTAGACCTTGATGGTGTCCGTGGCCGTGTTATAAATCATCCGACCTTCAAAGTTGCCACTTGACGGGTCGGTCGGAACCTTTTCAAAAGTTACATTGAGAAGTTGATTTTGATTGATATCAAGATTTGTAACAAATTTCATTGCCATAAGTAATCCTTAAGTGAGGTAGGCATATCCAGAGAACGCAGAACTAAAGTTTACTACAATTTGCGTGTTGCTTACATATGAAATGTCGCCGACAACAACGCTTTTTGCTGAATCAACGACCATTACAGACGGATACCCACCAAGCGTGTGATTGATTGTCCAGACCTGCGAAGCAGATGCCTGGGTGTGGACATGTCGCCGTACTGTCGCGGAACCAACCGTAGAGATAGTGATTAAACTTGGGACCTCTTCGTCAATGTTTACATCTATAACTGGTTCTTGAACGATTACCTGATTTGGAACGGAGTTTGTAACTGTCATCGCGTGACCTCTGGCGATAGGCGCCACTCACCCTGTAGCACGCGGCTCACAACACCAGCGTCAGAAATAATTTCAAGGTCATATACCCCAGAACTTGTCAGCAGGGCGGTGTCTTCGGCAGCAATAGTGATTTCAATTGTTCCGTCTTCTCCGCCGAGGACGATACTTCCGTCATCTGTTGACAATGAAACTAGTGCTGACGAGGAGTCAACGGTTCGGCGCACCTGCATTCGGGCTTCGTAGCCAGTGAGGTCGTAAAGGAGATAAGTAGGGTCAGACGGTGGAGAGTTGGGGTCTGGGTACTTCATAGTTATGAAGCGCGTGAATGTAGCCCCCTGCTGACAAGTTATGTTGTAAGTTCCTGCAAGCATAGATGCGCGCTCCTAAATATCCAGCGCCCTAATTGTAAGCCAATACTGCCATTGCTGGCAGGAGGAATGACTACAAGACGCTTGAGGAATCCTTGTTTGGTCCAACTTTCTTCAATCCCATGCTCATTGCAATTGATGCCGCAAGAGCGACAACTCCAACCTTGAGGGTTGCGGTGTCAACTAATGAGTCAAAATCTGACCCTGCAGCAATCCATGCTCCGAGATAGGCGGTGATGAATGTTTTTGCAGCCTGTTCAACTGCATCTTTAACGAATTTAGTGCTCATAATTGCTCCTTATCGCCAGTACCAATTTTACCACTAAGCAAGTACCGCTGTATCAAGAACACCAGCACTCAGGCTTCCAAGGAGGAATACTGGAGCAAACTCGCTTGAACCAAGAACCGCTTCATCAAGGATTCCGTAGTCTGGGTCATCAAGAAGTAGTGGGAGTTCGTCAAACACTTCGTGATGCAGTTCAAAGCCAAGCGGACGAGTCAAATTGGCGATTGCCAGAACTTCATCACTTGTATCGCCAACGGCTGCTACTCCAGGGGTTTCGCTTGTGAGGGTGTAGATATTTATCACGAACGAGGTTCCACCTGGGATTATGTATACGACCTTGTTCCCAGTGAGAATTTGTTTTACAGTTTCGCGAATCGCTTTAGTCGTGCCCGCCTCGCGGCCGAAGTATGCAGTATTTAGTTGCCATGTAGCAAAAGCATCTGGGTCGTCAATTAGTTCTACGCCATCAACGGTGATACTTCTAATGATTTTTGCTCCAATAAACTGAGCAAGCCACTTCTCGTAGTCCTGATGAACATAGTCTGCATCAACCAATATGCTGTTTGCCCACACTGGGTCGGTTCCAAATTTTGCGGAGATTTCAGATTTGCTAAATCTGTAAAAATTTGACGACATCTGGCTGGCTATCCCAGCGTAATATGTCAAAGCGTGCATTAACTTGTAAAAAGGATATTGTGGATATGTCTGCTCTTTGTCTTTATCCCACATGAATGTAGGTAAGTTACGCCGCCCGTTCTGAACAAACGGGTTGTTATAGAAAGAAACATCGTCAACAAGCGTTGGCAGCGTCATATGTATTTTGGAGCCGCTGTGCCCAAGAATTCTGATGTGAACAGAAAATTCTGCAGGGTCGTTTTCTGATACCCGTAATTGTCCAGACCAGCCAGTTGACCAGTTTCCAGCGAATGTTGAGTTTGAATGAATAACTTCATCACCGTGCTCGTCAATAAGCGTTGTTTCAATTGTCAAAATTCTTGAACACTTAAACCGAGCGTGAAATTGAATCAATGAGTCTTGAACGGTCGTAGAGTCAACTGAAAAATGATTCAATTGAATTTCTACTGGCTCATTTTCATCAATTGGGAGTATTTCAAACGAATACTGAAGTGGGTGAATATATGTTTCAGCCACAACCGTTTCTTGGGCATTGGTGAACTCCCAGTCATGAACATACCCAGTCGGGCTCTTCGTTTCAACGATAGAGCCAGATGAGACAATTCGTGATTCCAGCCTATTTTGTGGCGAAATCAGATTGGTGGTCAATTCACTGTATGCCATGTTAATTTGTATAGGCCTCAAGTGTTAGAAGAATGTTTCCTTCGGTCAACTGCAGCAAACTTCCTTTTTTGTCGTAAAGAAGGTCGTTGCCATCCGCACCACTCCAACCAGAGTATGTAACAGTTGCTGTTCCACCAGACGAGTATGAACCACTTGCCCCACCAGATGCCCCAACCGTAAATGTTGTGGCGTTCCGTGCGGTAATTATTTTGTTTGCAATGTTCAAACCAGATGGTGTAATCCCAGTTACGGTAACTGTCTGCCCAACGCTGAAATTATTATTTGCAGTGTATGTTACGGATGGTCCGCTCACGCTTGCCCCAGTAATTGTTGCCGTTCTTGTATAGCCAATAGACAGAGCGGTTACATGGATTACTTGAGAGTTGAGTTGAATTGCATTCAAAACAGTGTTATAGCGCAGTCTTTCTTCCACATACTGAGAGTTAAGCGGGTTGAACAACTCAATCAGGTTGCCAGTAATTTGGCTTGACAATGCTGCCGATGTGACTGATGAGTCATACAGGACGGTTGCATTGACAAAGAAATTAAGCAATGGTGGGTCAAGCACATCCAATGTTATTCCAGCAACCGACCTTGCAACTGCGTCATTTTTTATTTCGGTCTTTTCTGCTGTTGTCAACAATCTGTTTGGACCGTATGCGTAAATTGTCGCATACCCAGGCTCATCGGTTTCGTCTACATCAAGAGTTCCACCTGGGTCAGTCAAATCATAGACTTTTGCTCGCGTAATCAAGTCTGGGTAAGCAGAAACTAAAAAACTTTGTAATTGATTTTTTGTCGTATTTGCTGAAGATAGAGATTGAATATATGTAACTGCGCGAGATAGGAAGTCGTTAGTTGACTCCATGCTTGTTCCGTTTGCAAAATCGCCGCTGCATTTTGCTGAATAGATTGATTGGTCATAAGACAAAACAACTAATTCATCATCGGTATTTATATCTGGGACAAGACCAATCGTTACTGATGTGCAGGACACAGTTCCGCTTGGAAGAGGGTCATTAATTCCGACAGCGTCAATCACCAGTATTTCATCCGTATAGTAGAGGTACTGAACGACTTGGTCGTTTTGCACTACTTCGTACGCAAGGATGGTCCCAGCAGGGATGGTTGTTCCGCTTGTTGAAATGGCAGTGATTTGTGCGGTAAGCGTGGCTCTCGTTCCTTCGTGCACTGGGGCACCAATCATCTTGGTAATGCCCATCATGAGAGAGTTGGGGATTCTGTTTATGGCGCCAACATTCAGTGCCGTCATATACGAAATTGCTTGGAACATCGCATCTTCTGGGGTGCCAACTCTTAAAGAAAAATCTGGAAGAACGGTGCGCGCTACTGCGATTGAGTCCAAATAGATATCAGCAGGCTGGACATCAAGTGGCCGCAAGTCAATAAATTGGGTAAAATCAATTGGCATTTGTTTTCCTACCTGTTGTAAACGAATTTGACAGAAATTGTTCCGTCATTTGAACTTATAGTTCCACCGAGCGACTGGATTTGAACTTCTGGAATAAATTTTGAAGCGGATAAAGCAAGTTTTTCTGGAGACACTCTAGAAAAGGTTGGGTCATATACACCGAAATCTGGAGTCAACGGCAGAGACGCTGGTTCAGTAAGAATGCAGAAACTTATTAACTGCTTGAAAAATCCATCTGAGTTTTCGCGCAGTTTTGACATGCTTCCGTCATTGTCAAAAGATAAAGGAAATTTTAATATGTCCATAAATTCACCAAACCAATTATCCCACAGCCCTTATGGCGTCTCTAGCGCTTGAACGCGAAGTTCAAGTGCGTCAAAGTCTGCCTGACTAACAAAAACATCTTGCTTCTTGGAGACTGCGCCGATAATGAATATTCTTTCAGTTGAATTGTCTACAAATGTGCACAAAACCTCATCGCCAGCAGATAGTGCATATGTTTCCGTTCGCCCAACAAACTGGACATCTTTATAGACAATATTTCCAAGCGCGCTGACCTTGATTGATGGCAGGCCGCTTGATGCGGAAACAACCGTTCCGACAAATATGCCATTTAAGTTTGCTGCGTATGAAACCGCTCTACCACGGTGAATATCATTTTGCATATTTTCTCCAGTTACTGCCTAGTGGTATTTTGCTGTTGTGAACCAGGGGTATTAAATGTGCCAGAAAGCGAAATGTTGTTGAATGACGCTGGGAACTCAATTGCCCCTGGATATATTACACCAACATCAATTTGCTTAATCTGCTTGATTTCCTTATCGGTCAATTCTGGCGTTCTAAATTGGACGCTGACTGGGTCAGGACTCATCTCCTCATAGTCAACCGATGTTATTAGGTAGTTACCGTTGAGGAATGGGACATTGCCTACAAAAGCGGTCATTCCAGGCCTTAGTCTTACCCCATTGGTTCTCTCAACAATGCACGACCCGTCTGTTTCGTGCGGGTCGTTTTCGGATTTGTGCATAGTTGGGAGTTGCAACAACTTAAATGTGTCGTAATACCCACCAGTCTCGTTGTTGACTGTTTGCGGATATGTCAAATATGAATGGTATCTAGTTTCGTCAACATTCATTCTTTTTTTAGGTAGCCATTTTTGAACCGTGTACTCCTCCAGCCCCCATTTATGCAGCAACCATTTTTGGCTCCCAAAATACAAAGTTCCGTCCGCTTCAAATACAACGAACTTGTTTTCACCAGCGATTCTTTTAATAACATCCCAAACTGAATCTGCCTGCTTATCTCCAGATGCGGTTGTAATGTTCGCCGTTTTTGTAGTCTGCTGTCCGACAAAATCCAGACCGTATTTTCGTGCTGCATTTTCAACAAATGAACTACTTTTACCAGTTATAACTCCTGGCTTCCTATCACGCTTCATCTGTTGTATTGCTTTGGTGTAAGCCTGAATCCTAACTACAGGAGATGCTCCATTTGATTGCTCATATGTGACATCAGCAATTTCAAATGGATACCCCCAGTATTGAGGTGCTGCGCCAATTGATGCTCTATTCATATCCCGTATGTTTTGACTTTTATAAATTACAGTTTGACCCACTTGAAAATAATTTCTTTGAGCCATTTCAAATCCTGGGTCAACGACATCAAATGTTAAAGCAGACGCACTATCAAGTGTAAAACTCACCTTTAATGACAGAATGTTGTTATGTAGGGTTGTTATAAATGATTTTTCTGGGTAAATAAAAATCAATGGAACAAGTCGTTCAGAGCCTTGCAACTCGTATCTTGGTTCGTTCGCAAGCAGGTCCTCGTAGGATAACTGGGCGTTATCGTTTGCCTCAATTGAAATGCTTGAATTAGATGGACCCGATGGCATAAATTATGGCTCCACTACTGGTTCTGTCGGAGGTGGATTTTTCCATTTTTCGTCAATAAAGCCAGTTGAAAGATTTTCGCTAATTAGCGCCTGACTCGGTTCTGTCGTGACAGATGGTTGTCCAGGAATATTCGGAGGCGTGTGAACGAGCCTCGGCATGGATATCAAATCTTGTTTTTCCATCGGGAATTCCTGCAATGTTATATTCGCCTGAGCCCTGGTTATTTGCATCAAAGAATTTCTTCTCTGCGCAGTTATTGATAAATCTGTTATTACGAATTGAACTCCACGAGGAGTGTTCCCAGTGTCATACCTAAACTGAGAAGTGAACATGTCGTCAAAATTATAAAAAGTGACTGGGTATGGTGTTTGCGCAATTCGTCGCAGAGTTTCAATTTTCTTTTCCACATGAGTCAATAAGCCATCATCTTCATTTGCTATTACAAAAGAAAAAGAAAGTGTTAATAATTGGAATTTTTTCCAGTCAACAAATGAAAATCCACCATTCCTATCAACGCTTACCCATTCTCCGCCGAGACCAGCGTATTGAACTTCGTTTGGTTTTTGGTCAAATACAAACCTGTTATATCTGTAGTTTGTTGCGCCAGTGGTTGACGCTGTTGCGTAAATTTGAAACATTTGTGGCTCAAGCATGAAGTCAGATGCGTCATCTGCCTGCTTGTAAATCAAGTCTGATGTTGCGTTATCTGCAAATATGTTGCGGCTTCTTTGAATCTGTATGCTTGAAACAACACCAGGAGTGTATTCAAATAGGCCGTTGTCAACAATACCCCTGTTGCCACCTGTTCCGCCGCCACCGCCACGGCCACCAGAGCCTGCTCCGCCAGCACCAGCGCCTACTCCGCCAGCACCGCTATTTGCATCACCACCAGGGGATTGAAGCGCAGCGGCGGACCCCTGATTGCGGAAAATATTTATTTGCGCTTGGGTGTATCCCGAGTCAAGCAATTCGCGTCTAATGGCATCGTCACTTAAACCACGGTTTTTATACATTTTCCAGAGTCCAATGCTGCCTCCGCCATATCCGCCGTTTCCAGCAGAATAAAAAGCGGTTCCAGTTGTTCCAGATATTGATGTAATTGCTTCTCTATTCAATTCATCTTCATGCATGAAGTAAGTTGTATAGAGGCTGATTAATTGGTCTCGCGTTACAATTTTGGTTCTAAAACTATTTTTGTATGCTGGCGATTGAAAGTATAATTGCAAGCCAGAATCTCGTTGTTCGTTGTCAACCCCACTGGCAAGCCAAGCATTAAACCTATTGAGCAAATCTTGCAAAGATATATTTACAAGTTTTTCTGAACCAAGTTGCAATGTGGTGTACTGAGTTGCAAGTGGGCCAGCCTTAATTAGCCCCCGCGCTTTTAGTTTCGCAGGACTTGTTGTCGTAAAATCTTGTTGATACCTAAAGCCGCCGTTGTATATTAATTTGCCGCTACTGTCTTGTTTCCCAGTTGATACAACGCCACTGGCGGAATCGCTACCAAATGTTCGTTTTTCAACAATTGCACATTTTGGCTCAGCCGTTTCCGTATTGATTGCTTCTGCTAATAGGACTTTGTTTTTGATTCCTATCACATAGTACGAACCATCCAGTTCGCCTTCTTTTTTAAATGTCTTTGGGTTATCGCCATAAATTGCTTTATTTTCTGGATTGAAATTTGTAACGATATAGTCTGTCTCAAAATATTTAACTCCACCAACGGATAGGGTTTGGCCCTGGTACGCCATTGTTATCTCCTATACATTTCTTCGCGGTTGATTCTGTCAAGATGGGCTTTTACTTGCTGAACAATTTGCTCAGTGTTCCCACCACTGACATTGATGTTAATCGTATTTCCACCGCTGCGGCCAGAATTGCTCGTGCTCACCTGAGGGATGGACGGACGAGTCATTGAGGGGACAGATGTATCACCAATTGGGCCTGGGACAACATGGAGGTGGCGGTTTTGTGAACCACCATGAAACTCGGCAAATCCACCATTTCGCTCAACAGTTGTCTTGTACATGCCAAGTTGGTTTCCAACAAGGTCATATGCGCGACCAGTAACATGGTCCGAGTTAATTGAACCAAGACCGTAGTTTCGGTAAGAAGATGTGACGGTTCGCTTGCCAGCAATTCCAGCATTCATCATGTTATGGCGTGACAGCGTCTGCACAAGCCTTGAAGATGTTGTGTCGCCAATACCTTTTCCTCGCGGCGTAAATGTGTCGTTGATACCAGCAGCCTTAAAGACTTCCGTGAGTGCTTCTTTGCTCCACCATTCTGGACGCTGGTCGGATTCTGGGCTATAAAAAGCGCGTTGTTCTTCAATAAGTTTTCTTTGCTCATCAGCAACAAGTGCTTGCTTTTCGGTGAGGTCGGCTAAATAAAATGCTTTATCTGCTGTCTCAAGTGTTTTTACATCTTTTTGGTCAATGCTCACACCATAAGTGCCAAGGGTTTGAGAAAGACTTGGCCCCTTGAACAATTCTCCACTAGAAATTGCATTGGCTAAAGCCTGTTGTGTATCAAGGTCAAGTTTTCCAAATTGGTCAGCAACGCTTTGCACCCCACCAGAGCCGAGCATGATTCCCTGTTCTGCCATTCTTGCTGTAAATTGACCCTTCAAGGCGCTTTGCATTGACTGGTCCTGCTTGGTAAAGAAATCATTCATTGCAACACGGGAAGCACTTCCAGGAGCGTAGATTTCAGTTCCTAGCCCTTCAAATGTTCCACCCTTTTGAGTGAAGGCTTTTCCACCCTCTCCGAACTGCCTGCGTAATTCAAAATAGGTTTTCATGGTGTCGCCGCCGCTGATGATATTCATCTGCTCGGCTGCAACTTTCATGAAGTTTCCAAGTTCCTGCATATCAATTGGGCCAGTTCCTCCAGCAGCACGCCTATTCATAGAGAAGGCTTTAGCGGCCTCATCAAGAATCAATGGTGCCTTCTGACGCTTTACGACTTCATCAAATACGCTCAGGTTATTGACCATTGCCTGATTGAGGTCCATGTTGATTTGTTCTGCGGTTTTAACAACAGTTACACCAAGTTCAACCAAAACCTCATTGAAGTCCTTTGTTGCATCGTAAAGGTTCACACCCATAGACATTGCTAAGCGGTCAATTTCTTTGCCAGTTAGACCAGTCATGTCCGCAATAACTTTTGTACGCCGTTCATAGACGGTGTTCAAACGCTGCGCTGCTGTTGCCTGAGCATCGCTTCTATCGGCAAATCGCTTAAGCGCGGTACCTCGCGTGTTATCGTTCTTGTTGTATTCGTCAAATTGCGCCTGCGATATTTCGCCGCGTTGCAGCATGTTTACTAGTTCGGACTTTTGCGATTTTCTTGTGGCTTTATCTCGTTGGCGTTTTCCAAATAAGTCAAACATTTGCTTTGCGCCATAGACGATTGCGCCACCTGCTGCGCCAGCAATACCGCCAACTATTCCACCTATCGCCGCTCCAGCGATTGTCCCAGCAATAGGAAGTACTGAACCGAGATAGGCACCAACGGTTGCTCCAGCAGCGGCACCAATTCCTCCACCAGAAAGCAGCATGTTTCCAATACCACGGCGATTTCCAACTTTTGTTTGGGCTTGGCCTCGTGTATTCAGGTCGGTAGCCCTGCCTCGCGCTTGCGATGCAAATTGTTTCATGGCTTTTAAGTTTTCGGATTCACCACGACCAGTTCTAGTGAGTAACGCTGCCTTGACCATGAAGTCATTGATTACATTGTCCATTACCTCATCAACTGATGCTTTGATTTTCTTTGACTCTGCACGGGCTTTGGTGATTGGCGCCATGATTGCACCCATTGCTGTTCCAAGCGCAGCACCAACAATCATTCCAGGAGCGCCACCAAGTTGTTTACCGAGCATCGCACCAGCAAGCGCACCACCACCAGCGGCAACTGCTGTATTTCCACTCTTCATCGCCAGAGTTCCACCAGCGAGTCCTATGCCAAGTTTTGGACTATACATAGAAGCCATGGCGGCAAGGTTTAATCCACCTTGCAATTCTGGTGATGCTTTTCCACCAAGAGCGCCGAGCGCCATTGAAGTTGCAAATGAGCCAATTCCACCGCCGAGCAATCCCTTTCTGTTTTCTGCTTTGTCCGCATCTCTTTGACGGGCTTCCCTGAACATTCGCCCAGTCATCTTCCGCCAACCAGTTACTTGGCTGCCTGGGATTTTCGTTTTGCTTCCGTACCTCCAGCGTCCGCCACCGCCACCAGCACCTCCGCCACCAGAGCCGCCTGGACCGCCTGGGGCGCCTGGAAGAGGAGAACTTGGGCCTCCTGGACCAACTCCTGGGAGCGTTGGGAATCTACTGAGCATTGAACCAAAACCAGGTCCAGTTGATGCCAGCCCGCTCATTTTGAACTTCGCAAGACCCTGTGCATGTTGTCTTGCACTTTGCAATCCACCCATTTTGTATGAGTCGTAAATGCCAGCAGTCGCGCTGCTTAGGCGTCCGTTGATTGAAGCCCTTACGCTCGCAGGTATACCCGTTACGGCACTGACCGCGCCTTGGCGCATACTTGCAAGACCACCACTTAGCCCGTTGTTGGAGAAGTTGTTGTACATCCCACGAGCGGAAAACAAACCGCCTGCTCCGCCCGCAACAGTTCCAACAAGTGGGCCAGCCTTTCCGAGAACACCACTTCCAGCGAGAGCGCCAGCGGCCGCACCATGCGGTCCGCCAGTGATAAAACCTTTTGCGGCTCCGATTGCCGCACCCTTGATGTTTACTGTTCCAGCGTCAACATTCATGTATTGAGTTTTTTCGCGGATATAGCCACCAAAGTTGGTTTTCATTCCTCTGGCACCAGCCATCATCGCAAAAAACGCTCCTTGAGAACCGAACATTTTTTGCATTCCACCAAAAACATCAGCGAACATTTGGAAAGCGTCAGTCAAGAAGTTCACTACTGTAGTGAATTTGCTAAGTGTCTCAACAAGACCACCGCCGACATTGCTGAAAAACTTAATAAATGTACCAATAAGTTCGCCTACTGCAGCACCAAATTTTTCAAACTGATTTCCTTGTTTTCCAAGAAGCGAGTTGAGACCGTTTGTTGCTGCTTTTATTTCTCTCCATACTGGCTTAAACATTGCTCCAAAGAATTTTTCCAGAACTTTGGCGCCTTCAATCAGCGGTTTGAGGTTATATGTAATTTCCTTAAATCCAGCCTTGAAGTCATACCACCACTCGCCAAGTCGCTTGAACATTCCAACCGATTTTGGCAAATAGTCTCTAATTAGTCTTACATAGAACTCAGATAATTTTTCAACCGCTGATGTGAGTGCGCCTAGAAGGCCGCCGTTTTTACCCCATGCCGCAACGCTTCCAGATGTGGCTCTTAATGCTTTATCAACGGATTTGTACATTGACTCAAGCGCAACTTTTGAATCACCCAAAAATCCCTGACCGAAGTCAGCGAGGTTCCCTCTTAGCATGGAAAAATATTTTTTAAACTGTGAAAACAATGTTGAGTTAATCGCATCAAACTGACCAGTAACTCCACCGAGCGCTGAAAGTTTTCCGCTGTTCATTGCGGCAATGAACTTTTCTTTTGTATTGATTCCTTGCTTATCGGCCTGCTTGATTGCCTCAACCATCGCTGGGCCAAGTTCTTTTGCTGCAGTTTTAACTTGAGCGTATGACTTCTTTGAGTCTTGAAGTGTTGCTACGAGTTCTGCTGCTTTTTCTACACCTTGCTCAAGCGGCTGACCAGCAGAAGCAAAGTCCATTAGCCCTTTTAGGTATTTTTGGCTAGTTGCATTGAAAGTAACATTTTGGTTCTTTGATACAGTGGCAAATGCTTTGTTTAGATTCTCAACACCCAAAACCGCAAGGTCAGCATCCATCGTGAGGTTACGCATAACCATTCGGGTTTGATTTAGGCCACTACCAAATTCTTTTGCAGTCTTGGTCTTGTACGCATACATCGCTGCCTGTTGTTCACGAACTGCCGCAGAAGCGATAGAAACTGCCGTCGTGAATCCAGCCGCAGTTGCAGCAAGTCCCTGCATAGCAACTTGATATGTCTTCATGGCAAATCTGCCGACTATGAATGCACCGTGGGTGACAATCATTGCCGCGCCAAGGGCAGCCATTTGTATGGTCGCCATTTTCAGCATTGACACAAGCGACTTCATCGTCATTGCGCCCATTTTGCGGATTATCTTGTCGGTGGAGTCAAGTACCTTCCTCCACCTATCGGTCTGCTTGCCAGCACCGCCCATGGAACTACCCATCAATTTTGATGCAGCAGCGTTAAGGAGCATGTCCTTAGACAGGCCTTTGATTTCGCGTCTTAAGCCCTTTACGGAGCCGATAGTTCTTAGAATCGCGCCAGTATCGGCGCGTGAACTAATTTTAATTGATGCTTTCTCGTCAGCCATATTCAGATTTTCTCTTAATAGGGCGGGCCGAGGGGAGTGCTACTTTTCTCTTTCGCGCCGTTCTCGCTCGCGGTCGTTAGATATAACTTTAGCACATGCCATCATTATGACCCATTGCTCTTGGGTGTAATCCAATAATTCTATTGGACTTGTGCCCCAGAGTTCGCCGAGACGAGCGGCGTTTACGATTGTGGAATCTTCAACTAGTTCGCTGAAGATTCCTTCATAGGGTCCACGGTGTCCACCGTATCCGAGTATCCAGCAGCCTCAAGAATCGCAAGTGCTGCGCCTTCGGTGTGTGGGTCAACGCCAAAGAATGCGCGAACACAATCTGGGTGAGGACGAGTTGTCTCGGTCATCTCCATGATTAGGTCAGAAGCAAATGTCAATGGATTGCCATTGTCATCAAAAACTTCTTCATCACCAAAGATGATTCCAGTTGTCGTGTGTCCAATAACAGCACACGCAAACTTCAATGAATCCAAGCCATTCTTGGTGTCTTCGCCTGCGTTGCGGCGCCATGAGCGAAGTTGTTGCTGAGAAATGTTTGGGCTAATAATCAACTTAACGCCAGGGCGTTCTGGAACTTCAAGATGAACCGTTGGACGCTCAACCTTTTTCTTGATTGCTGCAGTCAACTGGTCAAGAACTGTCTGTTCTTTCGCGCTCTTAGATGGAACAGCCTTCTTTGCTGGCTGCTCTGATGGTTGCTCTGAATAAAGTTCTGAATTTGTCATAGCCGACAAACTAGCACAGGACCAATAAAGAGCCTGTCAACAATTACGCTAAAAGCGTTTGATTATTGGTTGATTTGGCTAGCAACATTTGAGACCGAGAAGGTCAAAGCAAATGTTGATGGAGCACCTGACGATGAGTCACCGTCTGGCTCAGTCAAACCCACGAGGAGTGACTTGGAGTAGATGCGGTCAAGACCAGGAACCTTGAGGTCACAGTTGAACACTTCAACCGTAATGTCGTAGTAAGCCTTGCCGACCATCGTGCGGAGGATTGCCAACTTCTTGTCAATGTAGTTCTTGTCGTCGGTCAAAATGCCATCGCGCTCGTAGTCGTAGTGAGCGGTCAGCGTAATGTCGCCGATATCAAACGGAGCACAGAGAACTGTTGGCGAAGAGGCGCCGCCTTCGTAGATTTTTTCTACTGAAGCAGTGATTTCACCACCCGATACCTGAGCGAACTTGAACGCCTCCCACTTTGGTGGCTGCGTCTCAAGAATGTTTGCAGTAGCGTGCGGAGCAATCCGTGCGATTACTTGCCTTTGCGATACCTTTGCCATGTGTTATTCCTCCGTGGCTCAGACGACTGACTTAGTCAGGTTTGATTTGATGATGTCAACTTCAATCTTGTCGCCGACACTTGATACACGCAATCCGACGCGAGCCTTTACAAGGCCAGTTGCAAGTTGCGATGTTGGGTTGAGAGTTGTATCACACTTAACCGTGTAACCAAAGTCAACGCGCTTGCCAGTTGCATCAAATGCTTCAAACAATGCTCCGCTTACGCGAAGTGGCTCAAGGATTGCAAACAGTTTTGATTCAACGCTTGCGAAGATAGTGTTTCGGCCGTCAATTACACCGAAGAGCAGGTCTTCAAGTGAGCGGTTGGCTTCAACAACAACCTTGTTTACAACATCCTGTGCGGTGATGTAACGGAAGTTGTCGGTATCTGCCGACATGCTGCGAGCACCGTAGATGCGAATGGTGTTGTTAATCAAACGAATCGCGTTGATGTAAGCGTCATCAAGTTGGTCTCCGTTGGTCTTATCAATGTCAATTGCAACTCCGTTTACGAAGCGTGCTGCTGAAATCAATCCAGCGCCAGGCTGATGCGAGCCAGTCTGGATGTGGCCAAGAGCGCGCTTTGCTGCTGCGTAGCCAACTGGTGGAATCAGACGGTTAATTCCGCTTGTTGATGTTGGGATGTAAACCCATGGGTAGAAGTAAGCAACATGCTCGCTGTGCACATCTGCTGCCGAAAGAGTGAAACCTGCAGTCTTTGCTTCTGCGATGGTGTCGTCAAATGCGCCGAACAGGTATGCCAAACGGTTGTAGTTGTTTGCGTGATTCGCAAGACCAGTTTGAACCGTTGTGTGGCTTGATTCTGGGCAAACTACGACGCCAGTTCCGTATGAATCCAAGAAGTCACTCAATCCTGTTACATAGTCAGCAACAACAATCGCTGCTCGGTCATCATCGCCGTCGCTCAATGCTGTTGCAGCCATAACTTCAGGCTTTGGTGAACCAGTTACACCAAGGTCAATTGCGGTAACAACAGCGGATGCTGCTGCGCTGCTGTTGATGCGTCCAACTGCTTGCGTAGTTGTTGAGCAGTTTCCAGTGCTATAAATCAATTCGCCATTTTTGCGAATAAGAATAATGAAAGTGTTGGTTGCGGTTCCAGCGGTTACTTGAACAGTAACATTGCCGCTCCAGTCTCCAGGGCCGTTAGCAACGATATCCATAACATCGTCGCCACCTGCTCCACCCTCATTCAGGGTGATTGAACCGATGGTGAAATCTGAACCAACTACGCGCGAGATGTAAGCACGGGTGCCACCTTCTTCAAAGAAGGTCTGAATGGTTGGGTGAAGGTATGCGTACGAAACATATCCACCGTAGATTGCCTCAAATTCGGCAAGGCTTGTTACAAGCGTTGCTTCGCCGACTGGGCCGCTCTCTGCCTGACCAACTGCAAACATCTGTGATGTTTCAATTGATGCTGGTGCTGATGGACCTGTTCTTACTGCTGTTGTGATGTTTACGCCTGGCATGACACCTTCCTAGTTACTCGCGGGAGATAACGCCGTGTTATTTCTCCCATTGTACAGACTATTCCTGACTGGTGGGTGCAACTGTTTCTTGAACTTGTTGAACTTCTTGCTCAACAACTTCTACAACTGGTGCACTTACTGTTTCTACTTTTTCTTTTGATTTTGGCTTTGGAGCAGAACTAACTGAAGCAACTTCTCGCAAAACAGTTAACGCACCAGATTCAATTCCTTTTGCGCAAATTCTGCAATCCGAATCAATAGCGGCAACTTCGTTCGGATGAATTTGTCGTCCATCTTCATCAATTACGAAAGGCCCTTTAGTTGCATTTCGCACAATCTTGCTTGGCTTGTCAAAACCATTTCGCTTTTCAACGCTGTCAAGCAATACGAATAAATGTGCCATTTTTAAAATCCAATCTTTAAAACCAACAGCCAATTGTACCCAATAAAACAATTATGGAAGTCAACTAGACCAATCTGCAGTTGGCAATGATGTATCAAAGAGACTTTGCTGCTTAACGGCTATATCAAACTCGGACATTTCAGCAATATCTTGACGAGTCACAACTTCATTGATACTGAGCGTGTACCCAAGGTATGAACCAGACATAACCCTGTCTCCCTTGAGAAGCGTTGTGTCGGAGAACTCTTCGCGAAGCGAGCCCTCGTCAATCATTACCTGAAATGATTGTCTTGGGTCAGTTGCCTGCAGGCATGGGTAATCAAGCAAGGCAGAACGAACAACAGTGGTGAGCCTGTCTCGTGCAATTGTTGCTTCCTCTGAGCCAAGCGCCCTGCACCAAATATATGTGCGCATCACATAATCAACCCTGTATAGAGGGTCTGGTCCATCGTAAGCAATTCGCTCAAAGCCAGAGGTATTGATTGCAACAGTGATGATTGTCGGCCACTCATCCAGCGCCAATGGCTCGTATGTCAAATACTTTGCTGGCGTAGGAAGTTCAGTATCGCTGATATTCCAGCCGTTTCTGTAACGAACTACTCTCTGCGGAATGTCAAGTTGCAAATAATTTGAAACATATTGTTTTGCAAACTGGGCACCATGCATTAGCGGGTTATCGTAAATGGCCATCTTAGATAGTTCCGTTCACGACAAAGTCAGCAGCCATTTCAGCAACTTCTTTCGTCCATAATTCTGGAGCAAAAAGAATTTGTCGTTTTGGCATCTTTGTTGTTCCGTATTGGTGAAACTTTGCGTATTCAACATCTGTTGAGTAGGTAGCCCATGTGTCATGCGCGTCAACATCTGGGCCAACTACAGCGACTGAATTAAAAAGCCGACCAGTGCGAACCATTGGTGGCGCGCCAGGAAAATTTATGGCTTTCCATGCGGCATATTTGGGTTGAAGAGGATTCCAACCACCGACTTCAAGTCCGTTTGACAGATAATTGCTTTTTGCGTATTTGCGTAGAGCAAGTCCTGCTTTTTCAAAAACTGGCTTTAAATTACGCGCTCTTTGGCGCATGTCTCTGAGTGATTCCTCTGTCCCCTCAAGGCCTCGCTCGTCAACATCAAGATGGAGATGAATGCCACCCATTAGGAAATCCTATTTCGTCTGTACCGTTTCACCATCATTAATTCTTTTTCCAAGAATCCAGTTTCTGCTACGGCAACACCACGGGGATTAAGGTCCTTAACACCGACAACATCGTCGTGCATGTTTTGCATTTCTCTTGTTGCTGCACGAAGAATCATCAACTTGAACATTGCAATATTTTCGCCGTCAAGACCAGCGGTATATGTGACGGTTACGCGGTCATTTGCATAACCGCGATAGAAGTCAATACCAAAACGGCGAACCGTATAGTCGGAGCCTCTTGCGTCAGCGGTTCCGCTTTGGACATATGTCCCAGCAGTTAGTCCGCTTTGCGTGACCGTAAAAGTTGTTGGAGTAACTGCAGTTATTACTTTCAAGTCAAGATTCAACGCAGCATAAGCCATGTTTTGAATATCTACAGTTTGACCAATAGTGAAGTCATTAGAAGCCGTGTAAACAACAGTAGAACCAGTAACCACTGCGCGAGTGATTGATGCCGTTCTTTTAATCGCCTCACCAAGAAGCAGTCCATCGGTTGAAAGGTTTCCGACGATAACGCTCTTTACGGAAACTACTGGAGAATTTCTTAAGTAAATTGTCGGCGGTGGCGTGCTGTAAGTAAGGATTCCATTCGGGTTGATGTCTGTCTGCTGAAAACCCTCGTTGTAAAAAGTTGAACCGATTGGCAAACCAATATGGTCAGACTCAAGAACATGGACTTCGTCAACAAACTCAATCGGCTCAATCGGGCGACGCAAATATGATTCAAGTTCGCTTTGTAGGCCGTTGAGAATCAGTTCGGCGGCATCTTCCTGACGCAAGGACAAAGAGATATCCATGTATGTCTTAAGTTCAGCAACTGATACAAGCATTTAAATACCCCCATCCAAGAGGCTTGGAGAAGTGGGAATAATTATCCCCGATTACGCCGAGCGCGCAACCTGTCTCGGAGCCGTCGGGCGGCGCGTGCTGCTGCAGATTCGCTCAAAATCTGACGAGCAGTTGCAGTACGGGCGCGACCAACCCGTCGGCGACCCACGGTCTCTCCAGCAAGATTGATGAGTCGGCGAGCGGTGCCAGCACGACCTTCATCGCGACCTTCGTCCTCGTCACCACCAATTTGTGTTCGTAGATTGCAAATCATTGCGACTCCTTCAAAAAGCGATACCAGATTGTAGCACTTTTAAGGACTTTCTAATTTTACCTATCCGAATTTGGCGGAGACTCAATGCTTGGTTGGTCAATTGTTCCAGCAGGTGCTTCAATTGGCACCCATGCCCTAGAGTACTTGTGCTCAGCAATTTTCTTTCGCTTGAGTATCGTTCCGTCCATGAGAATTTGAAGTTCGTCATATTTCATTGACAGCAGCCTGTCAAAGTCTTTTTCTTCGTAAGCACCAGATGCAAGCAACTCTCTAATTATGTCGGAAACCTTGTGCGCCACTAAAGCACCCCTGCCTCGGTTAAGGCGCATGTGCATTACCCTCGCCTCAAGGGAATCGCAATCCACAAATGTCACTGGTACAAGATTGTTGAATTTCTTGCTCATGTGCTTATTATCTTTAACTAGCATCCACCTGTGATATCCATCAATGATTGTGTTTGTTGATTTTTGGACAATAATCGGAGACATGAAGCCGTAATCATAAAGCGAGCCAGATAGGACTAATAGGTCTGGCCTCAGAACATGTGTCGCGCACCATTCTGGCTTATTCAATACCGAAACATCTACAAGTTCAATTTCCATGTAACACCTACTCCTATTGTTGTTGGTTTCCGTCAATGTCTTGTCCATCTTCGCCGAGCCTGAGCGCAAGTTGACGAACCGCATGGACTTTGGTTTTTGGGCCGATAGGACTTGCTGATTCACCGACATCAAGAGAGCCCATAAGCATCGTCCTAATCAATTGATAAATAGTGTAGGACTTTGGGTCAGCCAAGTGCTTTCGTCTGAATTCCGCAACAAAAGATTTTGCTCGTCGGGTTTTGAACTCACCAATCATGTAGTCATCAATGAAGTAACTAGCACCCTCAAAGCCAAGTTTTGCGTAATTGTTGACTAGCGCTTCTATGTCAACCGAGGCCCAATAAAGTCGCTGAGCATCAATGTATGGAAATACTTCTACCAGTCTGTCGTAGAATTCTGGCTCAGTTGCAACAACATCGCCTATACGGCGAATGGCAACTGAGTGCAAAGGTATCCCAACTCTGCTATTACTGTCGGTTATTGCGGCAACATCGTAATAAGAGCAGTACTCAGCATTGTGCTCTTCCGACAAAAATTTGAATACATCATTTGATTGCCAGTCATAAATTACTTTTGCGAACTTTAATGGAATCCCTTTTTTGTTTTTGTACGGTGTAACGATGTAGTTCTCATGCAACTTCTGAACTAGTGAACGGTAGCGAATCATGGATTCATTTGCTCTCACACCAGTAATAAACGCAACACTCCCCTGCTTGCCCTGCATCGTGTAGTAGTCAACTGATTCAGGAAGAGGCTTTGTCGCATCAAGTCCAAAATGCTCAGCCCTAATCGCCCATGATGGCATCGGACGAATCAAGCGACCTTCTTTCTCTCGCTTGCTGCTCCATAGAATTGCTGACTGTCGTTTACCTAGAACCCAAATTTCAGTTCCATATGGAAGGCAATACCACTCCATATCAACCCAGTCGTAATTTCTGACTTTTTCAATATATTCAATGGTTCGTGGGCTAACCATTTCTTCATCGCGGAAAATCACTTTTACTGGGCCAAGCCCTCGCTCTTCGTGCACTTCTTTTGCTAGGTAAAGAACTGCTGACGAATCTTTTCCACCAGAAAACTGAACACATACAGTGTCAAAAGTATCGTAAACATGCCTGATGCGCGCCCGAGCCGCCTCAACGCAGTCCATGTCAAGAAATAGTCGTTGGCGTGTCATTACACCTCGCAGTGTTCGTCAATAAAATTCATTAACCGTTCAGCAGTTGTATTTCCATCTATTGATGGATTACTGCGAAGCCAGCGCACAAAGTTGTACCAACGGCTCTGTTGTTCTGGGGTGTCAAAAACAATCGTGTATTGAACAATCGCTTGCGGTGCGGCGTTTGGCATTGCTGTAGCAGCGCCCTTTACTGCCAGTTCTTTTTGGTCATGCTCTGGACTGGCGACTATTTTTGCTTCTTCGTTTTCATCAACTTTGACCATTGAGCGAAGTTCTTCCTTGTATTCCTCTTGCTGCTGAACAGAAAGCGGATTCACAATTGCTGGAGGAATGTACTCTCCGCCTGTAACAACTTCAACTTCACGCAGTGTCGCTCGCTCATCAATTGCGGCAATTTCAAATTCGTCCCAGCCAAGGTTGTCCCATAAAGTTATGTAGTCATCAGAAACCGTTGACAAAAGATTATTTAGTAAATCATCGTCTGTATAGCCAAGTTCCATGGTTCTGTTATCAGCAAGCGCGTATGCAATTGCCCTCTTGTCATCACCCTCAAGGAAAATACACGCAATCTTGTCCCAGCCCAAACGCTTTGCTGCCTGAAGTTGGTGATTACCAGCAATAACCGTCATTGTCCCATCGTTATTTTTGCGAGCAACAATCGGCTTGACCTGCCCAAACTCTTGGTAGGAAGCAGCGATTGCGTCAATGTCGCCTTTGCGTGGATTGCCCTCAAGTTGCTCAAGGCTGTTGATGTCAACAGCAAGCGATTTAAGTGATTCGTGAATTCCGTTTTTCATACCTGTACTCTCACATTTGCGTTAAGTGTTCGTAATGAGTCCATTGATGTTCTCACTGACAAAAGTTTTTCGCGCTTTGCTTTTACGAGCGCCTCTGCAATTTTATAGTCATAGTCAAAATCGCTCATCTTGTAGTCTGCCCATGCTTCGCGCTCTTTGATTGAACCTTTTGCTGCAAGATACTCTTTTGCCCAATTCGCTTTATAGAGTGCTTCTTTTTTAGCGGCATCCTCAGCAAGTTTTTCAAATGCCTCAGTTTCTTCTTCAAGCATGTCCATGAACCTGAGAATTTCATTCTCAATTTCTATTTGACTGATAGGTCCACTTCTAGCCATGTTATTTGCCCTTTTCTAGTGCACTGAATAGTGGCTCCCAATCTATCTTGGTCAGTGCAGAAAGTTGTTCATCCGACCACTTATATTGAGACTCTCCAAGCCTGGCTAAAACCATTTGCTCAAGGACCCACGCATCACACACATCGTCTGCAGATGGGCCAGTAAAACTAATTCCAGATATTGCAAATACTGAAAACAAAACTTCTTTTTTCCCAGCGTTTCCTTTCCCAGTAGCAAATTTTGCACGGCATGTTGGCGGAACATCAATGATTGGGAATCCGTGTTTAGTCAGGAGGGATTTGACCACGCCGCCAAGTTCTCCTATTGCATGTGCTCTACTGAACTTTGAGCCAAATGAGTACCCCTCTATTAGAATTGCGGCTGGTCTGGTTGAAGAAGCGATTTCAAGTATTTTTTCTGAAATCTCAATCAGGCGAGCAGTCCCTTTTTGCTTTGACGCAATAGCAACATATTCCCCACCAACGCACACGCCAGTAGATGTAAGGGATAGGTCAATCCCCATGAATCTTAAATCGCTCATGCGACGAGACTACTACGCAAACCCAATAAATACGGGTAAAAAATAATAGACGCAAGGACAGGGTAAGTCTCCCTACCCTGCCCTCGCGCCTATAACGGTCCTAAGGATTACTAGTTTACTACCGTTCCCATCCGTGCCTTGCAAGTCCTAAATCAAATGCAAGTTGTGGATAATTTCCAATCCTGTTGTGACACGGCCTGCACACGGCGAGCAAGTTTTCTTCATCCAAAATTGAACCACCCTGCGAGCGTCTCACTAGTTCGTGAATATCAACAGAGCGATTTTGATTGAACAAAGTTTTTTCGTCATACTTCGCAAACACTTTGCACGCTTGACAGTACGGATATTTTTCCAGCAAAGCCTTAACCAATGGTCTGCGAAGTTCGTACTCCGCTTCCTTCTTTTTGCTTCGCTTGCGAATCATCAGATTCCGTCTATTGATTCAAATGTCCAACGATTGTCAAGAGCGTCCCAAAGCGCTCTGTCAATTGCCGTCTCTTCAAGGTCATACTCATCAAGAAGGTTTTTATGCTTAATGATTGCTTTCCTATAGAAGTCGGCCTGAGCGGCATCATTCTGTGCAGCAACCTTGATGTGGTCGTCGCTTCCAGTGTCAATCAACTTAGTCACTTCATCAAGACGCCTATTCACATGGAACATAAATCGCTCAATCTTTGTCCTGCGTAGTGAATATGCAAGTTCGGCTTCCTCGGCAAGAACTACACCGTCTTCGCCAAGTGCTTCGTAGCGCTCTTTATCTGCTTCTGCATCGGCATTTATGTCGTCAACTTGAGACTGAAGATTGTCAATAAGAAGCAAAAGCGCTTTTTGCCACCTAGCCCAATTTCTAGGCTCTAACAAAATTTTCCGTTGTTGCGATGAAATTTTGTTTTTCACATCCTCCGATACGAGGCGTGCAAATGCGTCGTCGTTTAATAGTGAACTCATACTAAATTACTTTCTACTCCATGCTGGACAAATTGATTTGTATGAACAATAATCGCACAACTTTGATTTTATTGGTTCAAATGAACCAGTTACACACCGCTCATCAATTCGTTGTTTGATTCCAACCACTCTCTCAACCGTATTTTGTAGTGTCTCGTCTGTGACAATCTCCGTGAATTTAACGCCATCTTTGAGGTACAAAAGTTCTAACTTTGATGCTTTAAACAATGATGAAATATTCATCAGTGCTGCATAAATGCGCAACTGTTCAAACTTTCCAGAAACCCAGTTTTTGTTTGGAGTTTTGCCAGTCTTGTAATCCGAAATAACTAATCCGCCATCAGCGTCATTGCTAAATCTGTCAATAAAACCTTTCAGTGTTACGCCACCTAAAGAATCATTTAGTTCGTGTTCAATCCCAGCGGGAACCACTTTTGACGGGTCTTCAATTAGCCATAGGTTCTCAATACAAAACCATGACTGCCAGCGAATCTTTTTTATTTCGTCAGCACGACGGACAACAACTGCAATCTTGTCGCCCCACTCTTTGTTCCAGCACTCTGCAGCAAGGAATCTCGCTGACTGAAGAGTTCTATCGTTTGGTGGCAATTTGTAAAACAGTTCCAAGACATCGTGGACAAAGTTCCCCATCAGCGCCTCTTTGCCAGACTCATCTGGAATGTTGTCTATCTTCCCGTACTTAAACTTGAGCGGACATTGCTCAAATGTCGCCAAAGAGGACGGAGAAAGATGCGCTGGTGGTTGTAAGTCCTTATTTTCCAGATTCAACGACTTCGCCCTTCAATTTTATTTGGGCTAATTTTGAATAAAGGAAATCAAGAATTTCTTCTGATGCGTCTTTTGCGCTGGTTGGCTTTGGCTTGTCGCCATATTGCTGTTTCCAGTACTCGCCAAGTTGGTCGCGCTCTTCTTTTGTCAACTTCTTTGAAGCGTCCTTGAATTCTTCCCAACGCTTCTCGCTCTCCGACATGGGTGCATTTGAAGCATCAATGACTTGCTCAATTTCAATTGCGTCTTCACTGCGGGCAAGGTACAGACCTACGCCAAGCGTTTGTGCCGCTTTTTTCAGAGCATCAGAAATTGCGCCTTTGAACTCATCGCCGAGGTCAACTATTCCGCCAGCCTTAGTGCGCTTAATTTTCTGCCCACCAAATCCATCGCGAGTGACGATGTTGAAATCTTCTCCAATCGCTGGAGTCCACTCAAGACGCACATGAGCAACAATGAAATCTGGGTCTGATGCATCGCGTTCACAGCGAACAATCTTGAAAGACCACTTATCAACACCAAGCACTTTGTTGAGTCTGGTAATCACTTCACTCACTGGAATATATGTAAGAGCAGTGCCACCCTTGTTGAGAATCTTTTCCATTTCCCGTGGGAATGGTTCTGTGAGTTGTGGATAAATGTCATTCATTACTTTGCCTCCCTAACGATGATGCTTGTTTTAAAATCTCCCTGTTCGCAATACGAATCAGGATTCACTCCAATTTCTCCAAGTTTGCCAACTCGCCAGTACGAAACTGCTGCATAATCAAGCAATTTGACAACCATGTCCTGTGCGCTCATGACGATTTCACCAGTGTCCATGTCAACGGACATTTCAGACAGACGCTCAGCAACGCGAGTTGCTAGTTCAGGGTGACGCCACTTCTTTCTGTCTGCTGCTGTTTTCTTTTCAATCGTGATTCCGCTTGCGGTCTCAATCATTCCGCTGGAGCCCATCAGGTTGCCAACACCGTGAGCAAATGAGTCGTAGATAACAGACAGTTCGCGCTTTGCAAAATTCAGTTTTGCAAGACCCTCTGCTGCTTCATCAATCTCTGGTTTTGAGTCAATGTACTCAGCCAGTTGCTTGTTCAATTCTGCCAATGCTGAAGCAAAATCATCCAGTGATTTAATAGCCATATATGTCCTCGCTTAAGGTATTAGTAATAGTTACCTAGACGACGATACTGACTCTTTTCCTCTGTGGCAACCCCAGTCCTGTCAAATGTGTAAATGCCCCAACTGCGGAGTCAACTTGGTCGTCGTGGTTGGTTGATTCTGGGAAAGAAGAAAGTTCGTCCATCCAGTCACTTAGCCACGCTCCACGCACAACCCTGACATTTCCATTTGCTACAGCGGCAGCAAATGGTCTTGCTCTAGTCACCTTGTCTCCAGTAGACCGAATCGCCGCAAAGTCGTAGCCTGGGACCACATATCGCGCATATTGGTCCATGAGCGCCTTGCCCGATGAGCCTGGTTCCTGCTCCATGCGGATTGGGACTAATTTCCCATCTTCATAAGCAGTCTGAGCAATAAACTGCTCAACCTTTTCGTTCTTCAGGCGTGCCTTTTTGACATCCAGCACATATGCGATGCCTTGGTCAAACATCATCAGGGTTCCGACCGTCCAGTCGGGGTCTGGGGTCGCGGCATTTGGCTCTGTCGCTGCAAGGTCCCAAAATCTGACGACTCGTGCCGACGATGTGATTGGAGGGATTTCTTCATTATCCATAATAACTATTGATGTTCGCTCAAACATGCTTCCCAGCGTTGTTGACCACCAGTCACCTTCTTCAAGACGGCGTCGTTCAACTGGGTCAAGGGCAGATAGTGCTTGGCGATACGAAACAGCGTCAATTCCAGGGTTATCCGTAAGTCGTGAAGGAACGAAGATTCTGCCTTTTTCCTGCCCTTCAACGATAAAACGCTGGCGGACCCAGTTCGGCGCAGGGTTTGAGGCGCACCTCATTCGCAGTGGAACTTCGGATAGGGGGCCGCTATTTGGGCGACGGAGACGAGAGAACATATATCGGTAATCGTTTTCACGGATTTCCGTGACCTCATCCATGCCGATGAATTGAAATTCAGAACCCTTATAGCGAAGGTAGTCACCAGTGTTGTTTAGGTATCCAAACGAAATTCTGGCCCCAGAGGGAAATGTCGCAACGAAACTGTTGTTGTTCCAGTGGATGTCGTCATGAGGAGATATCCATGTTTTGAAGCGGTCCATGAGCGCTCCAGGAAGTGATAAGTCAGCAAATGTGCGACGGAAAAGAATTGCCGAATAGTTAGGCACATCAACATACTGAAGCGCAGACATGAGAAGAGCAGAAGACTTTCCTCCTCCTGCAGCGCCGCCAAAAAGTGCCTCAATTGAGTAAGTTCTTAGGAAAACTCGTTGATTTATTGACGGAGCCTCTGGGACATAGAGGGGTTCCTTCGGTTGCAAATACTCTAAAACTTTTGCCCAATTAGTCACATTCGTCTCCAACAAGTTCTATCGTATGTCACAATTGTGCGCTAGGTTGTACATGATGAAAAAAATATTCAGGGCAATTCGTTCAAAGTTGACCAGACCAACCTTCGCAAATTTGTTGATGGCATCATTTATACTATTTACGGCGATTGGAGGATTTCTCATAGCACCACCAATCGGATTCCTGGTAGCGGGTTTAACATGCGGCATATTCGGATACATATTGGGCGCTGAGTAAAAATTATGGCGTGGAACTCATCATCTAATAAGGGCGCGTCTGCGCCTAACAGCAAGGCGCTTGGACCTGGCGCCCCTATTGCCATGAACCCTGGTGTTGCTGGCAAGGCATACCACGATATGTGGGACATTGAACGGGCATACCGAGAAGGAATGCAGAAGGTCACTTGGGTTTCAAGGTGCATTGATGCAATTGCTGGAAACCAAGCGCGACTTCCAATCATTTTGCGTAAAGACAACTCAAGAGATGGTGAAATCCTAAAAGGTCGCCGCGCACTTCGTTCACCGCTTTTGGAAATCCTAAACACCAAGTCAAATATGGGCGAAAACTCATTTATTTTTCGCTACCGACTTTCATCACAATTGATGCTCAGCACCCGCGGAGCGTTTATTGAAAAAGTTAGGGGTCGTGACGGAAGAATTATTGGTTTGAACTTGTTGCCACCGCAGCACACATCGCCAATCCCAGACCCTCGTAGATTTGTCTCTGGCTACGAGGTAACAATGCCTCACGGAGAAACTGTAATTCTAAAACCAGAAGATGTTTGCTGGATTCGTCGCCCTCACCCGCTTGACCCGTACCTTTCGCTAACCCCCATGGAATCGGCTGGTGTCGCAATTGAAATTGAAAATCTCGCAAAGGTGTACAACAGGAACTATCTGCTAAACGATGGTCGCCCAGGTGGAATTCTTGTTGTAAAAGGTGAAATTGACGACGACGATAAAGATGAATTGCGCAATAGATTCAGGGGCAACCTAACGAGAGTTGGCTCAACAACTGTAATCTCGGCAGATGACGGTGTTGATTATGTTGATACATCGTCAAACCCGCGAGATGCCGCCTATGTTCAGATGCGACAAATTCAGAAAGAAGAAATTCTTGCAGCGTTTGGAGTACCAGAATCTGTAATCGGTAATGCCTCTGGGCGAACATTCAGCAACGCAGCAGAAGAACATCGCGTTTTTTGGAACGAAACAATGCTTCCACATCTTGATTTGCTTGCTCGTGCATTAGACGAACTTGACGAAGTTAACTATGTTGACTTTGATACATCACATGTTCCAATTCTGATTCTCTACAAGCAGGAGCGTT
>Ga0315909_10001718_pt1 | contig 29149 bp, 28 predicted proteins | sample LakEriMetagenome_11_FD_203527 | JGI IMG/M metagenome (GOLD analysis project Ga0315909, IMG submission 203527) | Freshwater fungal communities from buoy surface, Lake Erie, Ohio, United States - Buoy 2 MA125 | ecosystem: Environmental > Aquatic > Freshwater > Lake | place: USA: Lake Erie, Ohio... | reverse complement strand
ACAAACCAGAGCACCAGTCCAGCCACAACCAGCAGGCTGATGATTGGCGGGGAGTACCAGTACGCAACGGCGGCAAGGCTCGGCTCTGGCGGGAGGGGTCCGTGCGCAGGAAAGAGGCTGAAGGCGTTCACCCCCCTATCTTCGGGCACCCGCAGGTTTTGCGGTGGCGGCTACAATACGAGCATGAAGTTCGCCCTCGCATTTGGACTCATCTTCGTGGTCATTGGCACCGTCTACCTTCTGGTCTCTGGAGACGCCGGAGGCGCATTCATGTTGGTTGCGCTCGGCGTGGCGATGAGCACTATGACCGCGGTGCTCGTCCACGCAATGAACTCTGAAGCCTAGGGACTGACGTTGGACGCGCTCCGCTCGCTCCTTGAGTGGATCGTATCTCTCCTTGGGCCGTTCGTTGCGCCTGATTGGGGTGCGCTGATCCAGCTCCTGCCGATCATCATCCTTCTCGTCGTCGCCGGATTCTACGCATGGGTCTTCTTCCGGTTCCGACGCGCTGGTCCGCGCCAGATCGGAATGCCAACACTCCCAACGCGCTCCGCGCCAGCAGGGATTCACCTCCCAGGGCCGAGCCTCGCGCCGCTCCTCATCTCCGTTGCGTCGGCGGCACTCTTCTTCTCCGTTGCGCTCGGTGGCGTTGCGCTCGCCGTCTCTGCAGGCGCGATGCTCCTCGCGCTCGTGGCGTGGGGACGTGAAGCGGTTCGCGAATACGATGCGATCGGCGCAGGCGACCACGGCGCACTTGCGATTTCTGCGCAGAGCAGCAGGGCGGCGTCCGGGCCACCAGCAGGTGTGCACCTTCCACCACCCTCACTCCTCCCCTTCCTTGTGAGTCTCGCCACGGGCGTGCTCCTCTTCGGCGCAGCGATCGGTCTCCCCTTCGTCCTCCTTGGCGGCCTGATGACCGCGTTCGCACTGATTGGATGGCTCCTCGATTCAGGTCGTGAGTACCGCGCTGTTGCGGAGGCTGACAGCACTGGACACTTGGTGAACCCAACACCAAAGAGCGCACCTCGATTTAGCCTCCTCCTCTTCTCGCTACTCTTCGTCGTTGTCGGTGGCGCACAGGCCGGACTGATCTTCACCGAGTCAGAGAGCCCCGCTCCGTCCCCTGGAGCAAGCGGCGCACCCGCAGAGAGCGGCGCCCCCACGGAGAGCGGCGCACCATCGGCGGGCCCAGACGACGGCATCACGCTGATCACTGCGATGGGTATCAAGTTCGAGCAGACCCTGTTTGAACTCCCAGCAGATATGGCGAGCCAACTGCGCTTTCACAACATGGACGTTGGCATCCCACACAACATTGCGATCCATGAAGGTAGCGCCGACGCGATTGGACCTGAGCTCTGGCAGGGCGAGATCTTCAACGGCGATGAGACAGTTCTCTATGAAGTTCCCGCCTTCCCAGCGGGAAGCTACTCGTTCGTCTGTACCGTTCATCCGAACATGGTCGGCGACGTCGTGGTGAAGTGAGGGCTCGCGCGCTAGTTCTCGCCCTGATCGCCGCCCTCTCCTTGGGAAGTTGCCAGACGTCTGGTGAGCTGCTCGGACGAACGATCCGTATCGAAAACGAGTCGCTCCTCTCCGATCCGGTCGCGAACCGGAGCATTGGAGACTTCGCGCAAGGCGATCAGCGCATCCTGCTCAACTTCTGGGGGAGTTGGTGTGTACCCTGCCGCGAGGAGATTCCGCTCTTTGCCGAGTACGACGCACGGGCTGAGAGTCTCGGGGTGCTGGTTGGGGTCCTCTATAAGGATGCGGCCGGTCCTGGTGCCGCGGCGGCTACCGAGCTCGGCGCCACGTGGCCCACACTCCTGGATGAAGACGGCAGCATTGCCGCGCAGATCCCCGTGAACGCGGCGCCACTCACGCTACTTCTCAATGCGTCAGGAGAGGTCCTGGACTACCGCGTCGGGCCGTTCGTTTCAGTGGAGGAGATCGACGCGTTCGTATCCGACGAGTAGGGGTTGGTTGCGGGGATGGATTCGAACCACCCCCATCAGTTAGCGAACGTAAATTACTACTGGCGTAAACCCTATTCGCAGTAGTCGCTCTTCTTTCCACTTGCGCCATCGCGCGAGGGGAGTGCTTTCACGACTAAGCTGTCAGCTTGAGGCAGTGCATCAAGCCAACATATACCGTAAGAATCTGCTGGATACTGAGAATGAGCGCTCGCCCAAGCAGGATCTTTTGAGGCTTCATTTTTCTGACGCATATCGTAAACGCCAAAATCTACAAACACGTTATTGAGAAATCCAACTTCCGTGGCAATCACTTCACCGAGCATTACAGCGACGGGCGGATTGACTAAGTCAGTACGACTGTCTTCTTTTATGGGAAACGCACCAACTACCGCCTCAAATTTGGCGGTCAGTTCTCGTAAATGATCGAGTCGGAATGAAACTCCACAATCTCCATCAAACTCAAAGAGATACTGAATCTCGCCCATCTCTCTATAGCGAGCAACACGGGTGATTTTGCCATCTAGTGGGATCTTTACCGTTACCGAATTGTCTGTCGCATCATCAAAACCAAAACCACCGTGGGCTTTGTAATCTCCTCCTCGCTCCTGTCCCGGATAAAGAATTGATGTGACCGTTGATAGGTCAACCGGCGTTTGAAGAAGCGGGGTTGGACACGATGACTGTGGAGTAGACATTTCTGGCGGAGTCGCCATTTCGGTTGGAACAGGTTGCGGAATGTCCATAAATCCTTCGGACGACGAAGTGGCTTCCGCGCTCCCGCCGCCGCACCCCGTCAGCAGGAGCGCCGCGGTGAGCCCAAGCGCCGTGATAAGTTTCATACCCGCACTCTACCGCATGGCACCGCTGGAGGAGATCGACGCGTTCGTATCCGGCGAGTAGGGAGTTGGTTGCGGGGGATGGATTCGAACCACCGACCTTCGGGTTATGAGCCCGACGAGCTGCCACTGCTCCACCCCGCTTGCGGAGTATCGGCAGTTGCGGGTCTTGCGTCAAATGCCTCGCTCGTTGTGCGCGTGCCGACGGAGGAACTCGCCGATCGGGAGTCGTGCGCCGAAGCCCTCACCGAGTCCGTGCGCGTACCCAACCGCCTCTCCGTCTGACTCTTCCCAGCAGAGATGGAAGGGTCGACCGAAGGCGGTCGCTGGGAAGTCCACAAGGCCGCGCTCAATGTCGCGCAGCTCAACGCCACGGGCTGCAACCCGATCAACGCTCGCCTGCATCTGGTCCACGAGTGCTCGGATGCGGGCCTCAATCAGCGAGCTGGTGAGGAAGGCGTCTTGGGTCGCCTGATCAGCGCCGGCCGCCTGAAGGTCGCTCTGGTCGGAGCCGCCAGGGCGCGCGCCCGCGCGTTCAAGTCGACGGAGGACGAGCAGCTGCTGCTTCAGCGTCTCCAGGGATGCGCGCTGTTCGCGCAGCAGCACGATCAGGGGGCGCAGTTCAACCAGCGCCTGCGTTGCGGCCTCGAGCGACCATTCGCGCCTCATGACGATGATTCTCCCACGAAGTCAACCCAGCCACCAGCGCGCCGTGCGAGAATCTGGGCGGGCCGGTAGCTCAGCGGTAGAGCAGGGGTCTTTTAAACCCTTGGTCGCGGGTTCGATCCCCGCCCGGCTCACCAAGGCGCAGCGTGAACTTACGCGCGGGTTCGCAGGCGCTCAACCCCGTAGTAGATCAGCGCCACCACGTAACCACCAACGATCACCCCACCCATCAGTGAGAGCACCGACACGTACCCGTACTTGATGACATTGAAGAATGGGTACGGATAGACGGACGCCACCGCGCCATGGATCAACGTGTACGCAAGGTATGTGATCGGAATGATGAAGACGGTGAAGGTGTCGCTGAACTTGAACTGCCCGCGCGGCCCCACGACCAGCCAGACCAAGATGGTTGCGATCGGCGTGATGTAGTGCTGCAGAAGATTTGACACCGCGTACCAGCTCTGCGGGTTTGACGTTCCCGCGAGGAGGAGGTGGTAGAGCACCATCGTCATCGTGATCATCAGCAGGCCTGTGTTGCGCAGGCGGCCAAAGATTCGCCCTGTTCGTTCCGGGTTGAGGTAGAGGGCGGTCAAGGTGAGCGCCACCACAATGTTGGACCAGGTCGTGAAATAGCCGTGGGAGTCGAAGACTCGTCCAACTGCACCTGCGAGACCTTCTGCGCTTCCGCCAAACATGTTGCTGCTCGGGTCGTACGCCTCGGTGCGCGGCACCAGTTCAAAGATGTTGGTGACCTGGGCAATCCCGTATCCGGCCCACGCCAGTAGCGCGTTGATGCCGAAGAATAGTTTCGCCCTGCCGCTCATACGCGGGATCTTACTTCTTTACGAGCCTCTTACGCAGCCATGCTCCAAAACGCTCGCGTTGGGCATAGGCAACCGCCATCGCGCAGAGCAAGACGAAGTTGAGCGTCCACGCGCCTGCAGATGAGAGGAAGCCGAGCTGTTCGCCAATCTCACCTGGGATGGCGAGTCCTGGAATCGTGAGGCCGAAGAGGCCTGCGCGGAAGACTGGGGCCTTCGGCGACGTAAGCGCGCTGACAGAAGTTGCAGCAGGTGTGCCGCTTGCATCCTCTCCGCCGATCAAGAGCGCATGGGTGCCAATGACGGCGCCGCTCGCGTTGGTGCGAAGCTGATCGGCAGGTAGGTCGACCTCGGGAACGTTCTTCCACGTGGTGATGCCCGTGGCAGCGGTCGGTGCTGTCCAGTACACGCTGCCGACGACGGCTCCATCTTGTACGCCGCCTGCGACATAGAGTGTGCCGTTCGCGCTCCACAGCGCGGCACCTTCGCGAGGCGATGGAAGATTGGCGTCGCCTGAGGTGGCGGTCCACTTGTAGATGCTTCCGATCGGTGCGTCGCCCTGTTCGTCAACGGCATCCGTTGATGACCCCCCGCCACTATGCCCATCACCGCCGGCCGTTTTCTCGACGGCAATGTATCCGTGGAGTGAGACGCCGGTGTAGCCGCTCGCGTCGCGCCCGCCCCAGATCCATACCGAGTCGCCCACGAGCGCAGCGGCAGCGTTTGCCCGCGGCTCAGGGAGTGGTGCCATCGCTTCCCACGGTCCAAGGCTTCCACTCGACTGGAGTGTTGATTTCCATACCGTGGTCTGTGGTTGATTGAACTGATTTGCTCCACCGAAGACGATCAGACCGTCACTCACGGTGATCACGGTGGCCCCGTTACGTGGCGCTGGCAGCTCAAGTGCGTCGGCGAGCATCCACGCATCAATGGTTCCCGTCGCGGGATCAGGTGCGCCCGTAAAGACGGTGGCAGTTGCGCTCTCCGTGTCTGACGTGCCGCCAATGACGTAGGCGGTTCCAGCGAGATACGCGGTTGCGCTCAACGCGCGCGGCGCAGGGAGCGGGGCTACTGCGGCCCAACTGGAGAGACCTTCTGGGCCGATCTCTGCCGCTGAAACGCCTGGCGTGTTGGCGTACTCATCAAGCGCGCCGCTCACGCGACCGCCGACGTAATAGAGATGCGAGCCAACCTGGAGGAGGCTTCCACCTTCACCAGCACCTGGAAGCGCGACAGGCGCACCGCTCTCCCACGGGATGAGGGCGCCCGCGGGTGCAGGGCACGGAAGGTCCTTATTCTCGCCCGGGCAAATGTTGACGAGTGAGAGCCCGTTGAGGCCAATCTCCACCGTTGGCGAGGCGACGATGTAATAGGCGCGATCTGGAATGTAGCCGAGCATGAGAATGATCAGCAGTGTCCAGAGAACGGCGCGGAACGACGCCCAGCCCCAACCGGCTGCATCGAAAAGTCCGAAGAACGCGCGACGCGGCGCCGGAGCCGGCGCAAGCTGCTGCTGGCCGAGGGGTGCTGGCAGACTACTCACTTCACCACCAGATCGCCAACCATGTTCGGGTGCACCGTGCAGATGAATGCGTAGCTTCCTGCGGCGAAGGCTGGCACGTCGTACGTTTGCGTGGCGATCCCAGGGAAGATAGCACCCTGCCAGAGTTCTTTTCCGACTGCGCTCGCACTCCCTTCGTGAATCGCAACGTTGTGCGGGATGCCCGCATCCTGATTGTCGTGAACGATCTTGAAGGTCTTGTTCGCCTCAACCTCAAGTGAGGTGAGATCAAACTTCACGCCAACCGAAACAATTGTGTACGTGCCGCCCGCGCCACCTGCGGTATCAGTTGGCATCGGCGTCGGGCCGCCACCCGATGGCGACGGGGATGGTGAAACGGCGAATGCATCCTTCCAGCATGCGGGAACGGGCGTTGCATCGGCGGCTGGCTCATAGGCAGCGTCGCGCCAGCCGGTGACTTCCACCATTTCACCGGTTGCAGGATCTTGCACCTTAATCACGTCGTCTTTTGTGGCACGCACCCAAGCGATCAGCTCTTCAATCTCTCGGTAGTTCAGCGGGCCGCCATTGCTGTCCGCCCAGACGCCCATCAGCGAGTTTGCGTCGCCGCAGATGTAGCGGCCACCTACGGTCAACACGTTGTAAAGGTACGCGGGCGAGAGGTGCGCAAGGAGTTTCCCTTGGTCATTGAGCACTGGACCGATGCCACCCTGCCCCTGTTCGCCGTGGCAGCGCGCGCAGTTCGCTTCGTAGAGGTTGTAGCCACGCTTCACCGTGTCGAGATAGATCTCTTCGCGCGCCGCCTCCATGCGTGAGGAGCCCTCCACGCCTGGGAGGCCCTGGTCGTAGAAGGCGTAGACGAGCACGAAGAGGGTGACGACGGCAATGCCGAGAAGTGCGGTCATGCGCGCGGAGCCGCTCTGACTCACGATCTTCGCTACGCGCTCCGCGGTGAGACTGTGGGTTTGGATTGGAGCAGGACTGGAGAGACGCGGCGTTGGCGGCGTCAACTTCTCTGCTGGCGTTGGCAGGTTGCGCTGCTCGTCGTTCATCTAAATGCACCCGGTTGCGGCGCGCGGTGCCTCAATCCCAGGCTGCCCGAGCGCAATCGGCGGCGCGCCGAGTGTGATCTTTCCCGTGTCAAGCGTGAGGAGCCCGTCGTCATCCACCTGTAAGGCGAAGCGATCCATGCCGCGCGCCGCAGGACCAATCCCATCCGCCTTCGTACCGACCCGATCGAAGCGGCTGCCGTGACATGCGCACTCAAGCCAATACGTTTTGATGCACGGGTTCGGCTTGCATCCAAGATGCGGGCAGCGCTGATAGAGGGCGCGGACGTTCAGTGCCGTGCCGTCACCAGTGGAATCTTCGCCGACGGAAAACTCCGGTCGCGTTGGATCTACGAGCATGATAAAGGCGCGTGCCTCCTGGACATACACCGGATAGCCCTCACTGAATGGAAGTGCCGCGTTCTGGTTCTTCAGCGTGTCAAACGTCCCAACGCTCACCTTCCCGCCGAAACCCCCTTCCAGATTCGGCCACAGGAACGAGAGTGTGCCCGCCGTCACTTCCAGGAGCCAGAGCCCGAATCCAGCACCAATCGTGGTGCGCAGCAGGCGACGGCGCGAGATCCCTTTCACCTCTTCGTGGCGCAGCGCTTTAATGGCCTGGGAGGTGAGCGCCTTCGGCTTGTCTGCAGGTTCGACGCCGTAGTGACTCACTGCACACCTCCCATTACAAGCTGAAGAAGAAGCCGTTCACCCATGGGACAACGAACGAATAGCCAGGACCGCGGAAAAAGATGCCAATGAAGGTGACGGCGAGACCAAGTGCCCAAAGGATCGAGAAGAGTGAAACCTCAAGCTTCCGATCCGAAGGGCGGGTGCTGTGGATGTTGCGTCGATCCAGATACGGGATGAGCGCGCTGCCAACGAGCACCGCGGCTGGAGTCAGCGCACCAGCAACGGTTGGATGGAAGTAGGCGAGCAACTCTTGGAGGCCGAGAAAGTACCACGGCGCCTTCGCCACTGCGGGCGTGACGTTTGGATTTGCGAGCTCTTCAAGTGGTGCATTAATGAAGAGGCCGAGGAGCAACAGGAAGATGCTCATCGCCACGGCGGAAAGGAATTCAATAGTGAGCAAGTGTGGCCAGGTCATCACCGTGTCATCCGGCTCCTTCTGGACGCGGACCACCGCGTCCTGCTTCACCAGCGCGAGGAGTCGATACGGACGCGCCGCCATTGGCACGCGCTGCTTGTCAATCTCCGTTCGGCGCGAAGGATCGACTGGCGCGACTGGGGCTGGGCGCTGCTCGTCACTCATCGTCGCCTCCCGCTCACAGTGGCCCGCTGATGCCGCCGTCCTTGCGGATCCGCCAGAAGTGGACCGCAAGGAAGACTGCAGCAAGGAGCGGGAAGACCATCACGTGCAGCACGTAGAAGCGCAGCAGCGTGTTCTGTCCAACCTCAAGTCCTCCAAGGAGGAGGAGTTTGGATGGTGTGTTGAGCAGCGGCGCGTATCCCGCCATGTTCGAGCCGATCGTGATCGCCCAGTAGGCGATCTGGTCCCACGGCAGCAGGTAGCCCGTAAAGCTGAGCATCAGCGTCAAGAAGAGGAGAACCACGCCAACCACCCAGTTGAATTCGCGCGGTGGCTTGTAGGCACCGTGATAAAAGACGCGCATCATGTGAAGGAAGACGAAGAAGACCATCAGGTGCGCACCCCAGCGGTGGATGTTCCGCGTGATCTGTCCGAACGGCACCAGCGTCTGGATCTTCAAGATGTCTGAGTACGCCTGCGTTGCGGACGGCGCATAAAAGAACATCAGATAGACACCGGTCACAGTAAGCACGAGGAAGAGGAAGAAGCTGAGGCCGCCGAGGCAGAAGGTGTAGGCGAACTTCACGGCGTGCTGTCGCACGCGCACCGGGTGAAGGTGGAGGAAGACGTTGTTCATCACCGCATAGGCGCGGCTGCGCTCGTCGTTCGGGTAGGAGTTACGGAAGATGGAGCGCCACGCGGCGGAGCGCCTTACCGCTTGGTCGACTTTTGCAAGCATGCTCACTGTGCTCCTCCTCCTGTGCCGGCCACGCCGGCGAGCTGACCGTCTCGGTAGGACTCCTTATAGAGGCGACCATCCGAGCTGATCTCCTGCAGTTCGAACTTCTCCATCGTAATGGCGTCGAAAGGACAGCGCTTGACGCAGAGGGCGCAGCGAATGCAGCGCTCCTCGTCCAGGATCATGGCCCCGCCGTTCTCCCAGCCGTACGCCTCAGAGAGCTCTGGGAGCGCCCCTTCGGACTTCAACTGGTTGATGTCCACCATGTGGATCACCCCCTCAGGGCAGACGTCGGCACAGGCGCCGCAGAGGACGCAGCGCATTGGGTCGAACCAGATGTTGTAGTTGCACATCAGACAGCGCGTGCTCTCGGCGATCGCCTGCTGCGCGCCGTAGCCGAGCTCGACCTGTGTCGTGAAGTTCACCGTGGCGTCGGCGGACGGGAGTCGCTCCGCGAGCGGAAGCACGGGGATGTGCTGGCGCGGGATGCGGTCGTAGAACTCTGGCATGTCGTGGCGCCATGAACTGGTGATGCGCACGTTCGCATCAATCTGAACTTGTACCGCGCCAGCGAGATAGCGGTCGATCGCATACGCGCACTTCTTCGCGTGGCCCGCCGCCTCGATCATGGTTGCGGGACCGGTGACGAAGTCTCCGCACGCCCAGACGCCGCGGATGTTGGTGGCGTACGTGGCTGGGTCCACCTTCACGCGACCGCGCGCAACTTCAAAGCTGCTCTGCACGGGGAGGAAGGTGAGGTCTGCCGCCTGCGACACGGCAGGAATGACGTTGTCCGCCTTCAAGATGTACTCAGAGCCCTCAATTGGGACAGGGCTGCGTCGACCAGATGCGTCCGGTTCGCCGAGTCGATTCTTAATCATGCGCACGCCGGTGATCTTCCCGTTCTCGCCGATCAGCTCCAGCGGTGAGACGAGGAAGGCCATGTCCACGCCTTCACGTTCCGTTTCGCCGAGCTCCTCTTCATCAACAACAAGCTCGGAGCGTGTGCGGCGATAGGCGATCGTGACGTGTTCTGCGCCGTGACGGAGCGAGGTGCGCGCGCAGTCCATGGCGGTGTACCCACCACCGATGACCACCACGTCGCGGCCAACGCTGAGCGGCTCGCCAAGGTTGGCGCTCTTCATAAAGTCAACGCCGTAGACGAGGCCTTCAAGGTCACTCCCTGGAATGTCGAGTGCAACCGGATCCATGGCCCCTGCGCAGATAGCAATCGCGTTGAAGTCCTTCTGCAACTGCTCAAAGGTGATGTCGCGTCCGATCTGCGTGTTGTAGACAAACTTCACGCCGAGCTTCTCAATCAGGCGGACGTCAGTCTCAATTGCTTCGCGCGGCAGGCGGAACGCTGGGACGCCAATGAGCATGGTGCCGCCGCCGTACGGCAGGCTGTCATAGACGGTGACCTGGTAGCCCTTGACGGCAAGTTCGCGCGCCACAGAGAGACCAGCAGGGCCCGCACCGATCACCGCAACGCGCTCGGCGCGCGGCGTGATCTGCGGCGCAACGTCAGGGATCCCCGATGCGGCGTGCCACTCAACGAGGAATCGCTTCATTGCGCGGATGGCGAGCGGGCGATCAATGTCGCCACGACGGCAGGCGCGCTCGCACGGGGCGGAGCAGACGTAGGAGCACATCGCGGCGATCGGATTCGGCTCGCGGGAGAGGAGGTACCCCTCTTCGAACTTCCCTTCGGCGGCGAGGTTCAGGTACCCGCGGCAGTTGGTGCCAACGGGGCAGGCCTCTTGGCACTCAATGTTGCATTGAAGCCACGAAGCATCGACTGGTTGAACCAGAAAGTCCTGCGTCTCGAGGGTCACGATCAACCTTTCTTGCCGACGGTGGGACCGCGTTTCTCTGAGGAAATTCTAGCAGGGGCGCCTCGTGGACGCCTTCGACGGGAGGGGGCAGATCAGGCTCGTTGCGCCTCGATCTCCGCGAGCACTTCCGCTGCATGACCGGTCGGCGTAACGCTCCCCCAGACCCGTGCCACCCTCCCCTGAGGGTTGATCAGGAAGGTGACGCGAAAAGTCCCGGTAAAGGTTCGATCCCCCACCGTGCGCTCCCCCCAAACCCCATACGCCTCGGCCACTTCGTGGCCCACGTCGGCAAGGATGGGAAAGTTGAGTTGGAACTTGTCACGGAAGGCGGCCTTGCTCGCCTCATCATCCGGGCTCACCCCCCAGACGATCGCGCCAGCCTCCTGCAGCGCGCGCTCCGCATCTCGAAACTCACAGGCTTCAATCGTGCAGCCCGGAGTGTCGTCTTTTGGATAGAAGTAGAGGGCGAGCCAGCTGCCAGCGGCGGCGCTGAGTGTGCGCTCAATGCCGTCGGCATCGCGCAGAGAAAAGGGCGGCGCTACGTCTCCCGCAACCGGTCGCGCAGCAAGTGGACTCATACGGCGAGTGTAAGGCGTTCAATCACCGCGCGCGCAACGCTCACCAGGAGGCCCCCTGCGCTCAACAGGATGATCAGCAGATCCGCACGACCGAACGTTGAGGGTCGTGATGCGCTCGCAGGGCGGGCGCGCGACGGGAGGCGGACACCGCGCACCTCAAGGGCGATCGCCAACCGAGGGACTGCGCGAATCGCCGCATCAAAGAGATCGGCGAGTAAGAGTGGGTCACTGCCGGGGTGTGAGAGGCGTCGAATTGCCCGCCGCTCCCTCGCCTCGCGCATCAGCGCCGGAAGTGTGGCCGCACTTGCGAGAAGGGTGAGTGTGGGGGCGAACGGCGCGCGCAGGTGTTGCAGGGCGCCATCGGCGAGTCGCAGTGGCTCAAAGGGGCGGAGAAGTACGAGGCTCCCCGCCGCAAACGCAACAAGCCGAAGACCCGCGCCGAAGGCCGCCTCTGGGCTTGCGCCGCCAATCAGGTTCGCGATCACTACTCCAGCAATCGCGGGCGCGAGCGCAAGCGCGAGTCGTAGCGTCGCAAGAAACTGCACGCCCGAGCTCCAAGCAACGATCAGCGCAGGGAGTGCGATCGCCCCTTGCGCAACCGCCGTAGCTGGGCTGATCACCGAGAGGGCAAACCAGAAGAGTGCAAGGCCGAATCGCGTCAGCGGATTTGAGACACCGATCAGCCGCTTCACCGGCGCTGGGCTGAGCAGTTCACTCGCGAGTTGCACGCCTCGCCCAATCACCGACGACTCGCCACCGCCCACTGCGCCACTCGTCCCCAATGGGTGGTGGACGGTGCGGAGCAGATCTGGTGGCACCGCACATGCAGCTCGCTCGTCATGCGTTGCAACCAGGAGTGAGCAACCGGCGCGCGCCTGATCAACCAACAGAGTCATCACGCGTGCGGCCGACGCATCGTCCAAGCCGAGCGTCGGTTCATCAACGAGCAAGGCAGTTGGGCTTTGTGATGCCGTGAGCACGAGCGCGAGTCGACGACGCTCACCATCTGAGCAGCGAGATGCGGGACGACTCATCAGATCTGCTACGCCGAGATCTCTGGCGATCGCTTCGGCGCGCGCCACATCCCTAGGCGCAAGCATCTGCGAGAGCGATCGCGCGCCGAGGAGCAGACTCGGGTCTTGTGGCACGTAGCGGATCACGTGGCGGCCAACGTGTCGTTCACCGCCATCAAGTGGGATGAGTCCTGCGGCGAGGGCGAGGAGTGTTGACTTGCCGCTCCCTGTTTCGCCGCGCAAGAGCGTCAACCCCCCCGCGTGCAACGTGATGCTCACAGGGGGCACGTTCGGGCGATCCGCACTTGATGCAGCGAAGAGTTGCAGGACCACGTCGGTGTTCGTGGAGCCTGACCCAACGGGTGCGGACGGCTCGCTGAGCGCTCGCGCGCGAGCCGCCGCGGGGCGCGGCACTACACGACCTCCTCCGAGGTGAATCGTGTGGTTGGCAAACGAAAGAGGCTCGAGCTCGTGGGCAACGAGCACGCGCGTCGCCTGAAGCGTTGCGATCTGCGCTGCAAGTGCTGCAGCTCGCGTCTCGTCAAGACCGGCGAGTGGTTCGTCGGCAATCAGGAGCGCGGGGCCAGTAACCAGTGCAGTCGCCGCCGCGGCGAGCGCTCGCTCTCCTCCACTCAGGCGATCCACATCACGCTCGCCCGCGCGCTCCGGAATTCCAGCGGCGCTGATTGCGGCACGCACCTTCGTATGGATCAACGCTGCGGAAACCCCACGACTCTCCAACGCGAGCGCCACATCATCTGCGAATCGAGGGAGCGCATGACGCGGCGCTGGTCCCGCCAGGATCACGCCGATCTGCTCAAGGAGCGTTGCGGGTGGGCCCGGTTCGCGCGCTACAGCCGCTGCAACAAGGTCAACCCCGCCTACGCGAAGCGTCCCCTGCAAGTCACCAGGCACGAGTGTGCCGAGAAGTCCGGCGCATGCTGCGGCGAGCGTGCTCTTCCCGGCTCCAGATGCGCCGCTGATCAGCAGCGTTTCGCCACCTCGGACGTGCAGGCTGTATCCGCGTAGATCGAGCGTCGGCGCGGTGGCACCCGCTGGTCGCCAGACCAGATTGGCGATCTGGATCTCAGGCAGCGACTCAGGCACCAATCGCGTCAAGTGCGCCGCTGCGTCGCAAGGCGCGGTGCAGCAGCAGCGCGCCGCCACCACCGAGGAGCGCGCTGCTCGCGATCATCGCCGCCGCCAACAGCGCGGCGTAGCTTGCATCAACCCCTGCGAAGTAGAGCGGCAGATCATGCAGCGCCATGCCAACACCGGAGGCCGCGCCAGCGGCAACGACCACGGGCCAGCCCCAGACGCGATACCCAAAGAGGAGGAAGACGACTTCTGCACCGAGCCCCTGTGCCGCTCCAGAGAAGAGCGCATCAATGGACCACTGACTTGCGAGTAAGAACGAGACTGATGCGGCGATCAACTCACCAAAGAGTGCAGCGCCGCGTCGCTTGATGATTAGACCTGCGAGCGGACCGGCGATCACCCAGGTCCCCGCAAGCAGCAGATACTGCAGTGGGAGGACGAGTGCAAAGATCGGGGTGAGCGCACCCCAGAGCACGTTCCACCCTGCGAAGAGTGCGCCGCAGCTGATCCCGATCACCGAGAGTGTCACAAGATCAATCAGGCTCCACCGTGTGTTCATCTGCTCCTCCTTACTCTTTCTGCTTCTGATCGCGCAGATTTGGACCTTCGCTGATCAGCAGTGAACCGTCATGCACCTCAACAAACGGCGCGCCAAGACTTTCGTTGGAGAGTCCACGCGTGCTCCCTTCGTGCATCCGCTCGCGCTGCAGCGGCCAGCGCAGTCGCTCGGTGCTGATCGTCGCGCCACCACCCCATGGGATTAGCGAGACCACGGCCCCAGCAGCGGCATCCGATGCAAAACGCGCAGGTGCACGTAGCAGGCGGATGCGACTCGTCGCGTCAAGCAGCGAGCAGTCAACGGCGCGTGCACGTGGGTGTGCAAGGAGCGCGATCGTGCCGAGCGAGTGATCGCTGCGACCGCCACTCGCGCCGAGCGCGCCGAGGATCTCCACGCGCGACGCCCCTTCATCACACGCGGCGAGCAGTGCAAGCTCCGTATCTGTTGCATCTTTGTCGTGCGGTGAACGCGCAACGCGGACACCCTGCGCGGCGAACGCGTCCACCTCTTCTGCGCGGAGCGTGTCAAAGTCGCCAACGATCAGATGGAGGGTGAGGCCGAGTGGCGCCGCGGCGCGCGCGCCACCATCAACGCCAATCACGAGATCGGCGTCAGACCAGCCCGGCCACGCGGCGTCAAGCGCGGCACGAGTCGGGTGGTCGCCTCCGGCAAGGATCAGTGCGCGCAGATGCCCTCACTCTCTATCGCACAGGGCTCCTGCGTCTCCCTTCGCCGGCATGACCCGGATCAGGTTCGTAGGGTCACGGGTTCTCCCGTTTCTCAGCGCCCTTTGGCGCTCCCCTGTCGCGATGCGGTGATACTAGCGCGTTCGCGCCGCGAGGTACGCGTCAACCCACGCCGCGACGGATTCGGCGTGTTCGTGGGCATCTGCCTCTGCAAGGAATCGCTCCGGATCAAAGAAGGGTGACTGCACCCCGATCGCCCGGAGTCCCGCCGCGCGCGCCATGCGAACGTCATCAAGTGTGTCGCCAAGGTAGGCCGCAAGATCTGGTGTGCTGCCGTGGCCGAGTGCGGCGAGGCCGCGGCGCAGTGGCTCTGGATGCGGCTTCTGCTCTGCAATGTCATCGCCGTAGACCACTGACCCGAGAAGATCAGCAACGCCCGTGCGCTTCAGTTGCCCGGAGACCACCTTTCGGTCTCCCGCCGTGACGACGCCGATCGGAATCCCCGCCGCAACGAGGCGCTCAAGTGCGGCGCGCGCACCGGGGAGGAGATCCGCTTCATGGCCGCGATACGCGCCGTGCCAGATCTCGGCCGCTCCTTCGACCAACGGCTCAGGAACGCCGAGCGCCGCGTACATGCGACGCCAGTTCGGTGAGTAGTGAAGGCCGTAGAGCTCGCGGCTCAGCGGGGGGAGGCCGATCGACTTGATCACCTCCACGTTCGCCTCATACACGTGCTCGGCGGTATCGATCAGCGTCCCGTCCCAGTCAAAGAGGATCGCCTTCATTGGCTCATCGTACGACGCGCGTAGAATCGTGGAATGAACGACCGCGCCGCCGCCCCAATCCCCGCCGGTGCTGGAGAGCCACGCAGTCTGATCACGAGCTTCCCAGGAGGCCTACGTGTTCGCGCCACTTGGGGGAGCAGCGGCCAGGCGGCCGCCGTCTTCGCCCTCTCAGAGGCTGGGGCAACGCTCGCTGATCACGGCGCACTCGGCGCAGGCGCGGAGTCAGATCCTGATCGACTCTGCCGCATGGAGATGCGCGTGGAACATCCAGGTGGCGCATGGGCGGTGCGACTCGCGACCGCAATTTACGACGAGCCGCGCGCGCTGCACTGGGACGAAGGCGGACTCTTTGTGGTCGGCTATGGCTTCACCGTCTATGCGTTTGCATCGCGCACGGGAGAACTCGCCTGGCTCCATCAGACCGGGACTCCCGTGGTTGCACTCGCCGCGTCACCACGCATTGATCACGTCATTGTTCAGAGTGAAGTTGAGACGTGGGCAATCCGCGCCGACGGCGAAGTGAAGTGGCGCCTCGCCCACACCGACGTGGTTGGTGCCGCCGAGCTACTCGGCGGACAGTTGATCCTCACCAGCATTGCTGGCGCAACGCAGTCAATTGATCCTGCAACGGGACGAGCGCTCGGATGAGCGCGCTGCTGCTCGCTCTCGGCGTTGGACTGATCACTCTCTCGGTGTGGGCGAGTCGTCGTGGTGGCACACGCGCTCGCTCTGCGCGTCTGATGGCGGGCCTTGCCCCAGTCTCGCCAGAAGAGGCGCTCCTCGTTGGTGAAAACCGCTACCTCGCTGTACAAGGAAGCATTGATGCGGCTGAAGCGTTCGATGATGAGAATCACCGTCCACTTGTCTATCGTCGCGAGCGCGTCCTCGTGCGCGAAGGCGACACCTGGCGCGAACTTGAACGCGCAGTGCGCAGCGTGCAGTTTTTCGTCACAAGCTCCAGCGCATCCATTGAAGTTGATGCCGAGTTGCTCGGCGACGGCCTTGTCGTCATTGAGCGCCAGTGGGAGGGGAGCGTTGCTGAACTCGTCGCATCTGGACGCACCTTCAAGGAGGCTGCAACATCCACACTGGTTGCAGAACTTGCGGCGAGCGCACCAGCACTCACCGCGCGCGTCGTCCTGGAGCAGATCAGCACCCTCGATCGCGGGACGGTGGTGGGGCTCCTCCGCAACGGCACGTTGACCGCAGGTGGTGCGGGGCAGCCGCTCGTCCTCACCACCCTTGATCGTCGTGATGCGCTTCGAATCCTCGGGGGCGAGGCGCGCGGCAGCCTTGTGGTGAGCCTCCTCACCCTCGCCGCACTCGTTGCGGGCGTGCTCACCACTTGCGTCGCACTTCTGGGCCTTCTCGGCGAGATCGCCGCAAGCGTGAACACTACAGCGCCACCCTCCCCCAGCCAGACGATGAGCCCTGAGAGCGGCGATGCGCGGAACGGTGGAGTTGCGACAGGGCCAGGCGGACTTCTCGGGCTGGTCGGCGCCCTCCTCCTCCCGCTCCTCATCGGCGCGGGCATCGCACTCGTTGCGCGCGCCGGTGCGCGCTGGCGAAGCACGCGCTCTAGGATCAGCGAGTAGGAGGACCCATGAAGCCATATGACGTTGCCGCGATCCGCGCACGATTCCCCTCACTCGCCAACGCGCTCCCAGACGGCCGGCCGATCGCGTTCCTTGATGGGCCCGCAGGCACACAAGTCCCGCAGTCGGTGATTGATGCCTACGCCGACTTCTTCCTTCGTGCCAACGCGAACAGCGGCGGCTTCTTCAGCACCTCACGCGCACAGAGCAACGTGGACGAGGAGGCGCATCGCGCCGCAGAAGACCTTCTCAATGCACCAAAAGAGACGGTGAAATTCGGCGCAAACATGTCCACGCTGAACTTCCAGCTCTCACGCTCTCTCGCGCGCGAACTTCAGGCGGGCGATGAGATTGTGGTAACGCAACTCGATCACGATGCGAACTACAGCCCGTGGCGACTCCTTGCCGAAGATCACGGGCTCGTTTTGAAGGTGATCCGCCTCAACCCTGCGGACGGCACCCTTGATATGGAGCACTACGCCTCACTCCTCGGACCGCGCACGAAGATCGTTGCCGTTGGCATGTCTTCCAACGCGCTCGGCACGATCAACCCTACGAAGAAGATGGTGGAGGCGGCGCATGCCGTAGGTGCAATCACGGTTCTTGATGCCGTCTGTAGCGCGCCGCACTACCCCATTGATGTGCAGGCGCTCGATACCGACTTCCTCCTCTGCTCGCCGTATAAGTTCTACGGGCCACACGCTGGACTCCTCTACGGAAAGCTGCCGCTCCTTGAGCGCTACGGCAGATATAAAGTGCGTCCCGCGCACGATCTCTGGGAGACGGGAACACCCGCCTTTGAGGCGATGGCAGGAGTGACGGCGGCGATCAACCATCTCGCCTGGATCGGGAGAGAGTTCGGCGACCCAGCAGAGCAGGCGCCACTCAGCGGACGTCGCGGGGAGATTCGCGCGGGCCTGAAGGCGATCACGCGCTACGAGACAGACCTGGTGCGACAACTGCTCGACGGACTTGAGCAGATTGGCGGCGTGCAGGTACGCGGCATCACGGATCGCTCGCGGCTTCAGGAGCGAACCTCCATCGTCTCCTTCACGATGGACTTCGCCTCGCCCGATCAGGCGGCGGAGCACCTTGCGGGCGATGGCATTCAGGTCTGGAGTGGCGACTTCTACGCGCCGAATGCCATTGACGCACTCGGGCTCACCGAGCAGGGTGGCGTGTTGCGCACTGGGCTCATGTCTTACAACACGACTGATGAGGTGAAGCGACTCCTCACCTCACTCACGCAGCTCGCCGCAAAAAAGCCAGCCGCCGCACGCGCGTAATCACCGTGCGCGCGCCGCTCATCGTGATCACCGTTGCAGATCACGATGCCGATCTTGATCCTGCTCGCGTGGCACTAGTGAACGCGCGATACGCCGATGGGATCCGCCGCGCCGGCGGGTTGCCGATCCTGATCTCCGCGAACGCAACCGCAGCACAACGTGCGACCGCCTTCGCCAACATGGAGGGGCTCCTCCTCTCTGGCGGAGCGGACGTACACCCAGATCGATACAACGAGGCGATTGATGGCGCCGTCGAAATGGATGTTGCGCGCGATGCGCTGGAGTGGGAGGCGATCGCCGCTGCGGACGCGCGCGCGCTTCCGATCTTCGGCATCTGTCGCGGGATGCAACTACTGAATGTGCATCGCGGCGGCAGTCTGCTGCAACATGTTGAAGGGCAGGTTGGCGCACCGTATCCCGCAACGCCAGCGCTGACGCACCCACTCAACGTGCAAGACGGGACGCGTCTCGCGCAGATCCTCGGTGATGTGCGCGCGCCACTCGCCGTCAACAGCTATCACCACCAGGCGGTGACGCCGGAGCGGTTGGCTCCCGGACTTCACGCCTCTGCGTTCGCCGAGTCGCCGCGTGGGATGTTGGTGGAAGGGCTGGAGGCGCCTGGTGAACGATTTGTTCTCGGCGTGCAGTGTCACCCCGAGCGGACGGAGAGCTCACCCGCCGATCTTGAGCGTGTCTGGGCCGCCTTCGTGCAGGCGGCCGCCCGCACGCCTGGTGCGGCAGGGGGCGGTGTGGCACAGTCTGGGACATGACCCAGACTCAGGGAGAAGACTTCACCAAGAGCGACCGCACCGCCAGGCTGCTGCGCACGCTTAAGTATGTTGAGGCGGTTGGCGAGGCTGGAATCCGGCCGAATGACCTCGCGAAGAAGCTTGGCGTCAGCCGACGCACCGCCTACCGCGACCTGAAGGCGCTCGAGCGCGAAGTCGATGTTCCGATCTGGAATGAACACGGACGCTGGGGTGTCTTGGAGAGCGGACTTCTCCCCGCCCTTCGATTCAGCCGAGATGAAGCGATCGCCATCGTGTTGGCGGCGCGCCTCCTCGCGAAGTTTGCAACTGGGTACGACCCAGAGCTTGGTGCTGCACTGATGAAGCTCGGCGGGATGCTGGACGAGCCACTTCGCTCTGCCGTTGAGCGCACGGTGTCACAGATCAGCCAGCTACGCGACCAGCCAGAGGCACAGACTAGGCTGCGCGTCCTCTCCAATGCCTGGGTGAACGGTCGCATTCTGGAGTTTGAATACGCGGCGGCCTGGAGCAGCCCAGGCACGACGCGAACCGCACGCGTACATCCGTACCTCATTGAGCCATCCGCCGCGACGCTCGCAACGTATCTGATTGGATTTGATGAGACTCGCAGCGCGATGCGCACCTTCCGCGTTGACCGCATCAAGGATCCACGCATGACGACCGCAACGTTTACTCGACCAGAAGATGTTGAACTGGAGCGCACACTCGCCGCCGCGTGGGACATCGTTGCGGATCAACCACTTGAGGAGATTGTGTTGCGCTTCACCCCAGAGGCCGCGCCACGCGCATCGGAGACGCGATGGCATCCGTCACAGGTCAGCGAACGTGAGGCGGATGGCTCCCTCCTCTGGCGCGCACGCGTCTCGGGCTTGCTTGAGATCCGCGCCTGGATCCTCAGTTGGGGCGATGGAGTGGAGGTGCTGAAGCCGCCAACACTTCGCGATGATGTTGCACGTATCCTCGCCACCGCAGCCGCGCGATACCGCAACGCATGAGCGTCGCCGGCAGCGGGGGGAACGGCGCCGGAAGTGAGGCGGCGCGCTTCAAGGCGGTCAACCTGATCAGTGACCCGATTCACGGCTACATCGAGCTGACCAAGCGCCTCACCGCAGATGGTGCGGCGGCGCTCGGCTACCTCGCGGAAGAGGCTGCCGAAGAAGATCTGCTCGACACGCCGTGGCTGCAACGTCTGCGCCGCATCAGTCAACTCCAGAGTGCACGCTGGGTCTTCCCGACTGCCGAGCACAGCCGCTTCTCCCACGGGCTCGGTGTGATGCATGAGGCGGGACTCTGGGCGCGACAGCTCTACGGCTCGCTCGCCGATCAGCTGCGCGCGAGCGGTGATGACATCCCGAGCGAGGGCCTTGTGGTGGAGACGATGCGCGTGGCGGGGCTCCTGCACGATGTTGGTCACGGACCCTTTGCGCACTTTTTTGATCACGAGGTGCTGGAGAAGTTCCCCGCCCCCGATGATTCGCGCCGTGCGCCGGGGAAGCGACTTGCGCACGAAGATCTCTCTGCGCTGATCATCGAGCACGAAGTTGGTGCGATCATCGGCAGGCTCCGTCGCGCGCCAGGCGAACACGCCGAGCGCGATCGCTTCAGCGACGGCGAGTCGATTGACCCAACCTGGGTGAGCTTCCTCATCTCCAAGCCGCCAATTGAAGACAACACGGTACCGCGATGGCTGCGCATCTTGCAGCCGCTCCTCTCGGGCGTCTTCACCGTTGACAACCTTGACTACGTCCGTCGTGACTCGTACATGACTGGCGTGCAGATTGGCGCTGTGGATGTGGAGCGGCTGCGGCGCTACAGCTTTATCGGCCCGCGCGGCCTCACCCTCTATGAACCTGCGGTTGGAGCGTTGGAGAGCTTCTTGAACGCGCGGCACTTCATGTATCAGCAGGTCTACCTGCACCGCACCGTGCGCGGCATTGACCTTGATATGAAGGAGGCGTTTGCCCCGGGAATCCGCGCCATCTTCGGCGATACGTCGCCTGCAGAAAATCTCGCGGCGTATCTTGAACTGGACGAGTACACGCTCCTCCACCAAGCGGCGCGCTGGGCGCGCGGCAGCGATCTCTCCGAAACGCCAACGCCGGGCGATGGCCGCGTCACCCCTGCGGTTGCGGATGCGTGGCGCGCGATCCTCTTCCGCAACCCGCGCTGGCAGTTGGAAGAAGAGCTACGCGCCGAGTTCGGTGACGAGGGGATCCCCGCCAACCTCCTCGAGAAGCTCGGCACAGCAATCCCGGGTGAGGTGGCGATTGACCTCGCCACCTGCGATCCGCGCCACGTGGAAGGCGACGCCGCAGATCGTCTCCTCGCTGTTGAGGGTCGCGAGGGACAAGCGGTGCGCCCGATCTCAGAACTCTTGACGAAGCTTCCGCTCTATAGCGTGATCGCGCGGCGCTATCATAGGCGATGATGAAAACACCAAGACTGACTCGGCGCTTGCTAACAACGCTCTTCGCAGCGCTGATTGGATTGATGTCCCTTGCCTCTCTCACCGCAATCGCATCTACCATTGGCGGCGCTAGGTCTAGCGACGAATCAGCCAAGAGTCTGAGTGAGGCTATTCAGTCCGTTTCCGAAGAATACGATTGCTTCACCTTCTCACGAGACGGTTGGAGCGTAGATGCTCCCGATCCGCTGATTTCAGTTGCAGACGGTGGCCTCGGCAATAATCCAAGTGAACTCAAATACTGGGACGAACAACCGCAACGCGCCGACATTAATGACAGTTGTGGAGAAATCACCGAATTAGGACAGAGCGGTATTCCTCTGTCAGGAAACTCAAGTGTATGGCTTTGTCGATTTACCGAGCGACCAAATGCTGTCTGCTTTGTAGAGCTCTTCCCTGTAGAGTTCTCCACAACGGTGACCGACGACAAGGGGTGCACACAGTCGTTCAACTCGTGGGGCTATCAAACCTTGCATGACTGCACGACTCCCACGGCAGTCGATTTCGAACGGGAGTCTCTAAAGGCGATCTATGACGAGGCGAAAGAGCTCCGCGAGAGCGGTCGAATTTGCGGCCTTGGATCAGAAAAAACATGGCTTGAATTCGATGACTTATGGATTATCTGGAGCGATCCGAACACGCCCGATGGCACAGAGTTCGGATGCGATCCCCTTCCATACACATGTACGCTTTTAAATGGCCACAACGGATGGTGTGATTGGCGAGAGAGTTGGTGCCTTGAAGGAGCTGAACTCGGCGAGCCTGGATGGTGCTCAGATAACTTGGTGGCAGCGCCAACAGAAGCGGTTCCAACGCCATGGCCCAGCAATGGAACCTCCCCAAAGCGTACCTGGCAGTTTAACGAGTGCGTGGACCCTTCAACTTCTTGCGACTACATTGGCGTACCGCTCACAGCGGATGATCCTCGGCTGCCCCAGATCTATGAACTCCTGAAGTTGGAAATTGAGGCACAGGTTAACTCAGGAAATTACAACTGCAGCTTCAATACCGTAGACGGGCTATACCCTCAGACTTTTGAGGAGTGGTTGAGCCCCGTGCTGGTGAATACTGAGGAGCCAATGTTTAGATGTCGTCCGCGTGCGGGAGGCGGAGGCGGCTAAAAAACCCTTAGTCGCTTGGAAAGACCACTGCAGTTGGAATCAGCCGATTGAGAGTAGTGCCGTCTCCGACGGAACCGAAATGATTATTCCCCGGTTGACCCGCTGATTTTGATGTTCATTCTTGAGAGACCACGAGGTTCGCCCACAAGCTGCTAGCGGTTGGCGCGCAACCAGACGAGCACCAGGAACATCGAGCGGCAGTCGGCGGCGTTGTACTCCGCACCAGCACGGAAGTAGTCGTAGTCGGCGAGACGCTTCCCTTCCGCGGCGGCGCGCGCGTCCGCCGTATATGCGGCGGCCATCGCCCCCATCCCGTCCGCAGGACCGTCGCCCCATGAGACATCGATCAGTCCTGCTGCGCGCATGGACTTTGCGATCTCCTTCAAGCCGTATCCGTACGCGCCGCGCACGCTCACCGGCACGCGGTACACAAGCTCGTCAAAGGCATCAAACCAACCGATCTCCTCTGGGAGCGACCAGGTTGGGTGCCGACTCGCCGCTGAATCCGCAGCAGTAAAGAGGAGGTTTCTCTCAGCCGGCGACCAGTGGACGATGCGCGTCTCGGCCCACGTGACGTTCAGCGATTCCCGCCACGCGTTCATGTATGCGAGCCACGCGTCTAGCACGGCGCGCTCAGAGGCGACGTTGAGTCGATCGCCACTCCACTGACCGAATGAAGGGAACCAGCTCTGGTCTTCACTGCGCGGCGTAAAAAGTCGCTCGCCTGCTGCCGCACCCGCCGCTGCGGCGGCGGCGATCTCACTCGCCGTTGGCTCACGTCCATCAATCGAGATATGACAGCCGATCTGGAAGATGCAGGTTGCGCCGCCCACACGAGGGAGCGCGGTGAAGTCATCGTTCAGATTCCCTGAGTTCTCAAAGTCAACATGGAACTCGATGCGCGCTGGCCTCCGCCAGTGTTCGTCGCCGCGCAGCTCAATCTTCGCGGGGAGCACCTTCTCTGCGGCGGGGGCAGAGTCTGGAACGGCGTTTGCGGCAAGCACCGCCGCCAATCGGCGCGGGCGCGCATCACCTGTCACCCCAAGACGTTCAGGGGTAAGCCCGGGCTCGTCGCGACGCAGGATTCCAGATGCCACAGCGGCATCGCGCAGATCTGGGCCAACTCCTGGTAGGTAGGTGAGCTCCCCGATCTCTCGCGCGATCGTTCGTTTCGCTTCGCTCCACGGCTGGTCCTGGTCGGCGTTCATGTTCGGATAGAGCTCTGGTCTCGTTGGGCGCGGCAGTGCCTCCCATGCAGCACCATCACGTCGAACGGCGCGAATCCACTCCAGTGCGCGACCAACCTCAATCGCGAGTGGCGTCTCATCGTCGCGCGTGCTCTCACGATCAACGGGGACGCGCGCAAGTCGGTCGAGTGCGCCACTGCCACGACCCTTGCTACTCACCCAAGTGCGACCGAGCAGGAACGCATCAGGCGGACAGTAGCCCTGTAAGCGCGCAACCGCAGCCGTGTAGACCAACACTTGGCCCGCATAATGGCGGTGCGAACTTCCTGCGTATCCGCTCACCGAAAGGTCGAGCGTGGAGAACTTCACATCCACCACCACGTAGTGCCACGGCGGCGCCTTGCCACCTTCGGGTGCGAGCCCAGGGGCGGGCCGCGACGCCTCCTCCGTGCTGAGCGTCCCTGGGAAGAGTCGCTCGAGCGCATCGCTACGAACAAGAAGATCAATCGCGCCGTAGGTCAGGTCTTCAGGATTGCGAACGACCGCCTGTTTAATCAGCTCAACCCCTTCACTCATCGCCGTGAAGGTGGCTTCGGCGGCGGCGAGGGTCCGCGTTGCCTGCCAACCATCTGAAACCAGTCGGTGTGAGTTGACCTTCGGCTCAAGGATCTCAAAGATGCGCTCTTCAAATCGATTCCCTTGCGCAAAGAGAAGTTCGCGCAGGTCGTATGGGCTCGGCGGCTTCGCGTCGGCACCAGCGTCACGCGCGAATCCCTTAGCGGTGCCGTGCACTTCGAGCCAGTCGAGCAGTGGATCTCGACGCAGCCAGTTGCGGGTCTTGGATGCGGAGACCCACTCGCGCCAGGCGGTGCGATCTGTTGGATCGGGGTTGCGCACCTCACCAGCATCACTCGTCGTGATTGAGCGCCGCCCAGTGACTGGTGGAGCTGCAGTGAGGTACCGGCGTAGGTCGCTCATCAGTGCGTCACCTCGCCGCGCGCAATCAGCCCAACGCCGCCCAAGAGGAGCAAGGCACCAGCGACGAGTCCCGCGTCTGCCGCCTCACCCAGGAGGCCAACGCCAAGGAGTGCGGCGACGAGTGGCTGCAAGAAGAGTGCGGCAGCGGCAACGCGCGGTGGTGCGGCCGCATAGCCGCGATACCAGAGCGACCAGCCGATCGCAGTTGCACCGACGGCAAGGTATGCAATCGCTCCAAGCGCTGCGGGCGTAGTGGCGGTGGAAAGATCAAATCCGCCAACGATCGCCTCAATCAGCGCGACTGGTGCAATGAAGACGAGCGCAAGTGCCGCCGTGAGACCAATCGCGCGACTTGCGCCGATCGCCGCAACGAGCGGTCGCCCCAGCGACGAATAGAGCGCCCACGATGCCCCCGCGCCAATGAGTGCGAGCATGCCGAGGATTCGCGAAGGATCCGTAGGACTGAGCTCAGTCGACCCACGCAGAGCAAGAAGGAGCACGCCAGCCACAGCGAGCGCGATGCCACCCCACGCGCGCGAAGGAATGGAGACGCCATCGAGCACTCGTCCGAAAAGCAAGACAAAAATCGGTGTCGCCATGGTCACTACCGAACCCTCAACACCAGAGGTGAGCGCCGTCCCGCCGAACTGCAGCAACATGCTCATTGCGGCAACGAGTGCCGCGATCCAGGCGGCGCGATGCGAGACCTCACTCCAGCCGGTATTGACGCCGCGCAGACGTCCAAACGCGAGTAGCACCGCAACGCCGAGTGCGAGTCGAATCAGTGTGAGTGTCGCAGGGGGGATCGCCTCGAAGGTGGCAGCGGAGATGACATAGAGGCCACCCCAAAGCGCTGCGGCGGCTGCGAGGGAGGCGGCGGGCGCACGGCTGCCTCTGGTGTGCGCTGCGCTCCCTTCACTCATCCGCGCCAGTGTAGCCGAGTGGCACCGCACGTAGCGGTACCATATGACGATGAACATGCGATTAGACGAACAGCTCGGCTCGCCCTACTTCTCGCCTTCAGGCGACGCGCGCGCGCCATATGAGACGCACGGCACCACATTCCTCCAGTATCTTGCGCGACGTGCCGCAAAGTGCCGCATCCTCGCGCCGCTTGGCACGCTGCTCAAGGAAGAGCGACCGGGTGGTGCAGAGTTTTCTGGCGCACTCGCCTGCTTCGCCTACTACGCGGTCGCCGCCTCCACCACGTACGGGAGCGGATACCGTCAACCAGAATTCACGGACGAGCAGATCGTGGAGGAGCGTGATCCTGAATCCGGAGCACTCATCAGCGCCATCAACTCCGGGGGGCGCCGCGAGATCGCGGCAAAGATTCGCGCCACCGTGCCGAAGATCGGCATCTACGATGCAAGCGAACGCATCTTGGGCACCACCGTGGGAATCCGCGGACTTGGCATGCCGGCGCCATCAACCTTTGCGTTCGAGGTGGACGCAGCTGGGCGTCGTGCCGGCCTCGCCGCCTGGCGCGGCACCGCTCGCGGCACCATCACCACGGAGCTCGCCCCCACCCTTCGCGGCAGTCGCATTCGCGCCTACGGCGCACTGGATCTCCACGGGAGTGACGGCAGCCGTGGCCGCGCGGAGATCACTCGTGAGGGGCTCGTGCGCATCCAGATCAGCGACCCGCAAGGTGGCACACTCCGCCTCAACGCTCCGCTCAAGTAGCCGCCAGGCATGCGAGAATCTGCAGCATGTTGAAGGCATCGCGACCAGCCCCGCTCGACCCTGCGGCGATCGCCGCTGTCCGTCGCCCCTTTGATGAGGCGGACATGTTCCCGCCACGGGTCTATCACGATCAAGAGATCTTCAACTGGGAGTCGCAGGAGATCTTCCGCCACGAATGGCGTTGCGTCGGCCGCGAAGAGGAGACACCAAACGTTGGCTCCTACCGCCTCCTTGAGTTTGCGGGCGAGCAGGTCATCATCTCGCGCGGTGAAGACAACAAACTACACGCCTTCATCAATGCCTGCCGGCACCGTGGCGCAACGCTGATTGAAGGGCCACAGGACGGAAAGCCAGATTGCGGCGAGGCGAAGAAGATCGTCTGCCCGTACCACGCCTGGGTCTACGGCCCAGATGGGAAGCTGCTGAAGGCGAAACACACTGACGACCTGAAGCGATTCGATCCTCGCGAGTACGACCTTGTGCCACTCCGTTGTGAGACCTGGCAGGGCTTCGTATTCCTCACGCTCGACAAAGCAGCCGAACCGCTCCTCACGTATCTCGACGATCTCGTTGACGTATTTGCGCGATTCGAGTTTGAACCGCTGCGACTCGCCAAGCGCGAGGTGTATGACGTTGCCGCAAACTGGAAGATCTTGGTAGAGAACTACTCCGAGTGCTATCACTGCCCAGGCGTGCACCCGCAACTCAACGCGCTGACACCGTACGACCTTGGTGAAGACATCCCCGCGCGCGGACTTTGGAAGGGCGGCTGGCAGCCGCTCGTTGGCGAAGCGCTCACCATGGGTCTCGACAAGGGTTCGCACGAGCGACCGTGGTTGAAGGGGATGACAGAGACCGATGCAAAGCGCATCCAGTACTTCGCCGTCTGGCCAAACCTGCTGCTCTCACTGCACCCTGACTACCTGATGGTGCACATGATCGAACCGCTCGGACCTGGGCGATCACGCGTGGTCTGCGACTGGTTCGTGCATCCGGACACGATGAAGCTCCCGACCTACGACTTCTCCGATGCACATGGCTTCTGGGATATGACGAATCGCCAGGACTGGCACGTTTGCGAACTTCAGCAGCGCGGCACCGCCTCCACCATGCTCCCTCCTGGCCGTTACAGCGAACTTGAGGCGAGCGTCCAGGCCTTTGACCTGATGGTTGCCGATCGCTACGCGGCAGACGGGAAGCGCACGCCACGCGGCTGGGCGGCGGGGCTCGCGCCGGGCGACATGGACGGGATCGATTTCAGCGACCGTCAGGCGGCACGCGCCGCGATCGCCGCAAAGCTCAACGCCTCCGTCGAATCGCGCTAAGTTCGAGTCGCGCTAGGCGATCTCTTCGATCGGTTCCCCTGCTGGGTTCCCTGGACCCTGTTCACGCCCAATGATCTTGAAACGCTGATCAGGCAGCTTCAGCGGCGCGCGCTCGAGTGCCGCGCGCGCGAGCATCTCACCGACCGCAGGCGCCTGCTTGTAGCCGTGACCTGATCCCCCGCCAGCGATCCAGGCGCGTGGGTTCTCCGGATGATGATCAAGGACGTAGTGCCAGGTCAGCGTGCGCTCGTGCTGGCAGGCGCGACTCTCGTAGAGCGGCGCATCAAGGAGTGCGGGGAACCGGATTCCCGCGCGCTGTCGCGCAACCTGCAGTGACTCCTCCGCCGCCTCGCTTGGCCACTTCACATCCGGGTTGAACGATCCCGCATCAAAATCAGGACCGACCTTTGCGCCGTGTCCACTCTCGTTTGGAATTCCCCAGACGCCGATCCCAGCGTCAATCCAGGTTGGAATCTCGCCAACACCCATCCCCTTCGCGTTGAAGTACGCAACATCTCTGCGGACGGGCGTGATCTCTGCAGGCGTATCAGCGCCCACAAGATCCGGGAAGAGTCCGGGGAGTGACGAACCTGCCGCCCAGACCACCGCACCTGCGGGGATTGGCGCACCGTTTGTGTCGAGCGCACTCCCGTCTTTTGCAGGCCGCGCGCGTCCCTGCACCAGCGTGCCGCCCGCCTGGGTGAAGGCACGTGCGGCGGCGCGTACGCCGTTTGCGGCGCGCAAGAATCCAGCAGTGGGTTCGTAGAGGACAGAGGCGAGTGCGGCGGGGCTCATCGCTGGCCAGCGCTTCACCGCCTCATCGGCGCTAATTCGCTCGTGCGGCACGCCAGCAGCACGCAGTCGCTTCTCGGACTCCCCCTCCCAGAGGCCAAGGTCGGAGACGCACCAGGCAACGCCACTCTCCACAAAGAGCACTTCGCCACTTATAGCGCCGAGCGCCTTCCATGCGGCGAGCGACTTGCGCGCCCAGCCGAGCAACAGTTCATCTTCGCCGTGAGAGTGCCGGAAGATGCGACTGTGGTCACCAGAGGTTGAGTCACGATGTCCTGGCTCCGACGCCTCCATCAGTGTCACGGTGGCACCAAGCTTGCGCGCAAGGAGCGCCGTCCAGCTCCCCCAGACGCCGCCGCCTACCACGAGAAGATCGGGGGCAGCCCCGTTCGCGCCGCGCGCTGGCACGGCTACTTTTTCGAACCGAGGGTGCGGAAGCGCGAGAGGAACTCCTTGGTGCGCGGATCGTTCGGCGCATCAATCACCTGCTCTGGTGGTCCAACCTCGGC
>Ga0315909_10001716_pt1 | contig 29168 bp, 28 predicted proteins | sample LakEriMetagenome_11_FD_203527 | JGI IMG/M metagenome (GOLD analysis project Ga0315909, IMG submission 203527) | Freshwater fungal communities from buoy surface, Lake Erie, Ohio, United States - Buoy 2 MA125 | ecosystem: Environmental > Aquatic > Freshwater > Lake | place: USA: Lake Erie, Ohio... | reverse complement strand
GGCGGGGTGGTGCACTCGCTTCGTATCTCTTGTTCGAAGGTAGCTATGCGCGATCGCTGATCGAACTTGGCCAAGTGGACACTTTGTCACGCCGGGATGAAGTCATGCGATTTTTTGATATTGATACAACAATAAAAATTATGTCGAAAAGAAAATATAAGCAAGAAAAATTGCATATTTAGCAAAATTAACCAGCGCCCACGGCGTAAATCATGAAGTATAGAAAATTTGAAAAATCGGGGTAGATACAAGGTTTTTCGCGTAAGTACCGCTCATTTGTTAGAAACTTGTTACTCATTGGCCAGTTGAAACCTTGCTCAGGGGTTTTGCCGGAACCAAAGGGCGGGTATCATCTCAAATTGCCGATCATCATTCGTTGAACTTGTCTGCATCTTTGGGACACGTGCAAGCGACTGCGATGCGCGCAACCCTTGTAAAAATATAAATTTTTTGAGTTGTGCGCGTTTTTTTTCTGTTTCAACACGACCGTGAATATTTACATGCTCAGCGCGCACCATCAGCGCGACGATGAGAGCCAGGAACACACGACAGGCGGCGGCTTGCTGCGCGCGGTTCCTGTCAATGTGGTGCAATCCATTCGGGCTTTCCGCGTCACCGAACTGCAGTCGGAGGCCATCCGTCTTGAGCAACACTTTCTTTACGCGAATTGTGCACAGGCACTTACTCGTCAGCAGGTGCTGGTCTCGATTGCCGAGTCATTTCATTTACCCAAGCCTTACGGCAAAAATTATGACGCGCTGAGAGATTGCCTCACCAATATCTTCCACAAGGCGGGGGAGCAGCCAGGATTCCTCGTAGTGCTAGAGCAATTACCGAATACCCAGAAATTCGACAAGGAAGCCCGCGAAAACCTGTTGGATGTTTTTCGAGATGCTGCCGATTTCTGGGCGGAGAAAAAAGTCCCCTTCCGCGTGTTCTTTTCGTTCCAGTAGCCGCCGGCGTTTGCATCATGCGCTGTTAAAATGCGCGCCATGAAACGCATCGTCATCCTGATTTCTGGCCGCGGCAGCAACATGGAAGCAATTCTTCGTGCCGCGGCGGCAGAAAAATGGTCGGCGCAAGTCGTTGCTGTTATCAGCAACCAGGCCAAGGCAGCCGGACTGGAGACCGCGAGCACAGCCGGCATTCCGGCGCGCGCGGTCGAGCATGTCGCTTATTCAGATCGAGCACAGTTCGATCAGGCATTGTCGGCAGCAATTGATGAGTATTCTCCGGATCTCGTGGTGCTCGCCGGATTTTTGCGTATCCTGACCCCGGCATTTGTCACGCGCTATCACGGTCGCCTGCTAAACATACACCCATCTTTATTACCGAGTTTTCCCGGTCTTGATACACACCGACGCGCACTTGAGGCGGGTGTGAAGTTTCATGGCGCCACCGTACATTTTGTGACGCCTGAACTGGATCATGGTCCCATCATCGAACAAGCGGCAGTGCCCGTGCTGGATACGGATACCGAGGACACTCTGGCAGCCCGTGTGCTCGAGCAGGAACATGTCATTTACCCGCGCGCGGTGCGTGATTTTATTGAGGGTCGGTATGTGCTCACGGAGGGACGTGTCGTCCGTCATTCCTCTTGATGCGAATACCAGTCGTGTGTTCCGCCCGAGGCCATAGGCGACACATACCTGACCCTCTGCTTACTGAACGCTCTTGTGAGCGTCAAACCTGAAGGATTTTTCATGAGATTGCCACCCGCAGTCATCGGCGGTACCGAAGATGCCTTGCGCGATGTCTTGCGTTTTACTGCGCCCGCCGACAGCGTGTTGTCGCGTTATTTTCGTGACCATCCGCGTCTGGGTGGTCGTGAGCGCGGCATGATTGCCGAGGCAATTTACGCGCTGCTGCGTCATCGTCTGGTGTATACGAATTTTGCAGAGTCAGGCAGTGGGCCTCTGATGCGCCGCATGGCTTTACTGGGCCTCGCTGACGTGGCAGGCATGGATGCATTGCCCGGTCTCAGTGAGCAGGAAGTCGAATGGCTGACGCATGTCATGTCGGTTGATCGCAGTACCTTGCCGGCGTCGATGCAGGCTAATTTGCCAGACTGGCTGTTGGATCGGTTTGTTCGGCAATGGGGCAATGAGGAAGCCATGCAAGTGGCAGCCTCACTGAATCGACCTGCAGCACTGGATTTGCGCGTGAACACGCTCAAGACGAGTCGCGATGCAGCGACCTTGGCGCTGACCGAAGCGGGTATTGCCGCGGAACCTACACCGTTTGCGCCCTTGGGACTTCGACTGACAAAAAAACCTGCACTGCAAAACATGCCGCTGTTCAAAGAGGGTGCGATTGAAGTACAGGACGAGGGCAGTCAGCTGCTGGCCCAGGTTCTGGGTGCGAAGCGGGGCGAGATGGTGGTGGATTTTTGTGCGGGTGCAGGTGGAAAGACACTGGCACTGGGAGCCCAAATGCGAAATACGGGCCGGCTGTATGCGTTCGATGTCTCCGAGAAACGTCTCGCGCGGCTCAAGCCGCGGCTCGCACGGAGCGGGCTCTCGAATGTCCACCCGGTCCTGATCGCGCACGAGAATGACGCAAAGATCAAACGTCTGGCAGGCAAGATTGATCGTGTACTGGTGGACGCACCCTGTAGCGGTTTTGGTACTTTGCGTCGCAATCCTGACGTGAAGTGGCGACAGACAGCCGCAGGTGTTGATGAGCTCAATGCCAAGCAGTTATCAATACTCGAGGGTGCAGCCCGCTTGATCAAGCCAGGTGGCCTCCTCGTTTACGCCACCTGCAGTTTGCTGGTGGAGGAAAACGAACATATCGTCGAACAGTTCCTCAAAAAGCATCCGTCCTACACACTGCGTCCGATGTCGCACCTACTCGCAGAACAGAAAATCGAACTGGTCATGGGGGATTATCTGAAGCTCATGCCGCATCGGCATCAGACCGATGGTTTTTTTGCAGCGGCTCTGGAGCAGGCGAAATAACAATGCACTGGGCGAAGCGTTATCGCGTTTGTTTAGGTGTCGCCGTATTGCTGGCTTTCGTCACGCTAAACAACGTGCATGGCGAGCCTGTTCCCGTGACCCCTTCACAGGGTACGGTGCAAGTGGCTTTTACACCTTGGGATGATGCAGAATCACTCTTGCTTGAGACCTTGGCGCGAGCGCAGCGGGAGATATTAGTACAAGCGTATGTGTTGACCAGTCGTGCTATCGCCAATAGCCTGGTTGCGGCAAAACAGCGTGGGCTGAATGTCAGTGTACTTGCCGATGCCCATCAGCATGAAGACAATCCGGCGTCTCTGCTGGTATCTCTGGCAGAGAAAGGCATACCCGTATGGCTGGAGACGCGTTATCGCAATGCGCACAATAAAATCATGGTTATCGACGATGGTACGCAGGATGTAGTGATCGTCACTGGTAGCTATAACTTCACCTGGAGTGCACAGCGCATGAATGCTGAAAATCTTTTTCTTATTCGCGGCAACCTCGCGTTGGCACGCCGGTTCCGACAGAACTGGGAACATCATCGCAATGATGCTATCGCGCTCAGACCTGCAGGTCCCCAATGAGTACGATGACAGCAAATCCCCTCTGGGTGAACCTGCAGGTTGAGCTCGATCGTCCGGATCTGTTGTTGCAGATACTGGTTTTGGGTGGCTGCGTTTTGGCCGGTTGGTTGCTGTCACAGCAGTTAATGAAAAAATTCTCGGCACGTCATGAGCATCACGGTATTTTTCAGGCGCCCGTCGACAGCTTTCAGATCGTACTGACACCCTTACTGATCGTCGTTCTGATGGCATCAGCCGCCTGGGTGATGGGGCGTTGGCAGCATGCTGGTCTGCTGCATACCGCGCTACCGCTCTTGCTATCGTTTCTTCTTATTCGCTCAGGATTTTTTCTGCTTCGCAAGGCATTTGCAAAAGAAGGTCGTGTCGGCGTTTTTCTTCAGGTATTCGAGCAAAGCTTTGCCGTGCTTGTCTGGAGTGGGCTCGCGCTCTACATCACGGGTCTTTGGCCCGAATTTGTGCAGTATCTCGAGCAGACGACTATTCCACTCGGCCGCCATCGAGAGCCACTGATCGTGATCTTTCAGGCGCTGATGTGGGTATTCATCACGCTGATACTAGCCATGTGGGCTGCCAGCGCGCTCGAGCAGCGCCTCATGCATCTTGACACGATGCATTCCTCGCTGCGTGCCGTCATGGCACGCGTTACAAGAGCTTCGTTGATACTGGTTGCCCTTTTGGTCAGCTTGTCAATTGTGGGCATCGATCTGACCGTGCTTTCGGTTTTTGGTGGTGCCCTTGGTGTGGGTATTGGTCTTGGCTTGCAGAAGCTGGTGAGCAGTTATGTGTCCGGATTTGTCATTCTTCTCGAGCGCAGCTTGTCGATTGGCGACATCGTCCATCTTGATCGTTTCAGCGGCGAGGTCGCTGAAATCAATACGCGTTATACCTTGATCAAATCGTCAGATGGCGCCGCAGCGGTGATCCCTAACGAAATGCTGGTGTCCTCGCCAGTTCAGAATCTCACTCGGAGCGACCGTCAGCTGCGTTTGGCCACCACGATGGTGGTCGCTCCCGAGACGGACCTCGAGGCGCTGCTGCCCGGCATGGTGGCGGCAATGCAGCGGATTCCCCGAATTCTGACAAGCCCCTCGCCGACAGCGACGCTGGCGCGGTTTACCGCTGAGGGCATGGAGCTGGAGGCTGGTTTCTGGATAGCTGATCCTCAAAACGGCACGGGCAATGTGCGCTCTGAGGTGAATTTCGAGTTCTGGCGCCTGTGCCAGCAGTACGGGGTCCGCTTCCCAAGCCAGGCAAAGGCTGAATCATCAGTGAAAGATGGGAATGACAAGTCATTGATTCATAAGCCTTTATCTGCGGATGTGGGTAAAAATCAGGCCTGAGATCACCAAAAGCACGTACAATATGGTGTTGGGCTGCAACAATGGGTATCCATAAGGGACTGCCTGAACGCCCGGGTAATTTTGGAGAAACAATGAGCTCAAATCCCGTGATGGATGCTGTTCTCGACTTTTTGATGAATGGCCTCACGCATTCATCTGGCTTGCAAATACTGCTGTTCACGCTGGCTGTCACTCATGTGACCATCGCCGCAGTCACCATCTTCTTGCATCGCTGTCAGGCGCACCGCGCGCTCGAACTGCACGCCATTCCCAGTCACTTCTTTCGCTTCTGGTTGTGGATGACCACGGGCATGGTCACCAAGGAGTGGGCGGCTATTCACCGCAAGCATCACGCGAAATGCGAGACTGTGGAAGACCCGCACAGCCCAGTCGCACTGGGTATCGAGAAAGTACTGTTCGAGGGTGCCGAACTTTATCGCATGGAAGCGAAGAACCGGGAAACGATGGACAAGTACGGTCATGGCACGCCAGATGACTGGATCGAGCGGAACCTCTACTCAAAACACTCAGCGTTGGGCGTCTCCTTGATGCTTGTGATCAATCTGATGCTATTCGGTGTACTGGGCCTGACTGTCTGGGCTATTCAGATGGCCTGGATTCCTGTGACTGCTGCGGGTGTTATCAACGGTATCGGTCACTTCTGGGGTTACCGCAATTACGACTGCAAGGACGCATCGACCAACATCATTCCGCTTGGCATTCTGATTGGTGGTGAGGAGTTGCATAACAATCATCATACCTTTGGTACATCGGCGAAGTTGTCGGCCAAGTGGTTCGAGTTTGATATCGGCTGGCTATACATCTCCCTACTGTCGTTCCTCGGTCTGGCCAAGGTGAAGAAGGTCGCTCCAGAACCGCGTTTCGATCCAAAGAAAATGGTGTGCGACCTCGATACCCTGCAATCCATCGTCGCTAACCGCTATGACGTGATGGCCACTTATGCAAGCTCGGTACGTCGCGCATGGCGCGATGAGCTCGCGCAGATTCGCGAGAAATCCAAGCTTGAATCCAGTTTTCTGAAGTCCTCGCGCAAGCTGATGCAGCGCGAACCCGCCAGTTTGCATCAACAGCAGCAACAGCAGCTGTCTGAGGTGTTCAAGCACAGCAATGCACTCAAGACCATGCACGAAATGCGAGTTGAACTCTCCGGCCTCTGGGAACGTTCACATGCCAGCAGCGATCAGCTTCTCCAGCAATTGCGTGATTGGTGCGCCCGGGCCGAATCGTCGGGGATACGATCATTGCAGGAATTTTCATTCCGTCTGCGTAGTTACGCATAGGCGTAAGTTCACCGTAAAAAGGCCCCGCAGTGAAAACTGCGGGGTTTTTCATTTTGGGTACTCCTTGCACAGAGGAGGCAGCCACGCCGTCTCCGATTAGTGCGGATCCGCTTCATCTCGCTCTGAACCGGTGCGGATCTAACCAGAATGGGGCGCGTCGGAACCGAGCACTTGGATCCAGCCTAGTAGTTACCGCAGCAGCGCCTAGACGCAAATCTATTCCGGCCGTGGCATTTTTCAGGGTTTTCGGTAGTCTGGCACGGTGATTGCTCACGAGGAAGTTGAGCCCTTTCCCTCAACGATGTTGTTCCCTCCTGGAGATCACAGAAATGAAAAATCGCCGTACTCACCTGAAAACGCTGGCAGCGACCATGGTACTGGCCGCCGCCGGTACCTCCTTCACGTCATCCGTATTTGCTGCAGACACCATCAAAGTGGGTGTCTTGCATAGCCTCTCCGGGACCATGGCAATTTCCGAAACCGTCCTCAAAGATACCGTGCTCATGGCGATTGACGAGATCAATGCCAAGGGTGGCGTGCTCGGGAAAAAATTGGAGCCGGTGGTCGTCGACCCAGCCTCGAACTGGCCCTTGTTTGCTGAGAAAACCAAGCAGCTTTTAACCAAGGACAAGGTTGCCGTCATCTTTGGCTGCTGGACTTCGGTGTCGCGCAAGTCGGTACTGCCGGTGGTTGAAGAATTGAATGGACTCTTGTTCTATCCGGTGCAATACGAGGGCGAAGAGCTTTCCAAGAATGTGTTCTATACCGGCGCCGCACCCAATCAGCAGGCGATACCTGCAGTCGATTACCTGATGAGTAAAGAGGGTGGCGGGGCGAAGCGTTGGGTGTTGCTGGGTACTGACTACGTGTATCCGCGCACGACCAACAAGATATTGCGTGCCTATCTCAAATCCAAGGGCGTGAAAGATTCGGATATCGATGAAAAATACACGCCATTTGGTCATGCCGACTACCAGACTATCGTTGCCGATATCAAGAAATTCGCACAGGGTGGCAAGACAGCGGTTGTGTCCACGATCAACGGCGACTCGAACGTCCCCTTCTACAAAGAATTAGGCAATGCTGGTCTGAAGGCGAAGGATGTGCCCGTAGTTGCCTTCTCCGTGGGTGAGGAAGAGTTGCGTGGCGTAGATACCAAGCCACTCGTCGGTCACCTCGCTGCATGGAACTACTTCATGTCGATCAAAAATCCGGCGAACGCCGAGTTCGTGAAGAAGTGGGGCGATTATGCGAAAGCCCAAAACATCGCTGGCCACAAGGACAAGCCCTTGACCAACGATCCAATGGAAGCAACTTACATCGGCATCAACATGTGGAAGCAAGCCGTTGAAAAGGCGAAGTCAACCGATGTCGACAAAGTCATCGCTGCAATGTCTGGTCAGACCTTCAAGGCACCGAGCGGCATCACGTCCAAGATGGATGAAAAGAACCATCACCTGCACAAGTCGGTATTTATTGGCGAGATCAAGGCGGATGGTCAGTTCAACGTCGTGTGGAAGACCCCTGGGCCGGTGAAGGCAAAGCCCTGGAGTCCTTATATCGAGGGCAACGACAAAAAGCCTGATGAGCCAGTGAAGAAGTAATTTCTCATTTTTCGCAAGTATCACCTTCGTCGCGGGGCTTTGCATTGTATTGGCACTGTCCTGCGCGTTTATAGCCTGCCTCTTGCCGGAGAGGGCATTGGTCTTCTCCGGCTTCTTTCTATGACCACGAAAATTCTGTTTGGGCGATTGTGCCTGACGCTGAGTTCGATGCTGATTGCACTGGGACTTGGTCTTGCGACAGGTGGCGCTTGCGCACTCACTGCGGACGAAGCTACCAAGCTTGCCAACGGCGATACGGATGCCCGTATCGCTGCGCTAGCGGAAGTGATCAAAAATGCAGACGAGAAAACGTTTGCGCTGATCAAAGCAATGAATGAGGACTCGGCGAAGCTGGCCGGTGGCCGGGTACTGATCGTGCAGGATGACAAGGCGATAGACGCAGTATCAGGTATGGTGACCTCAATCCCGAATGATACCGAAGACATCATCAGTAACAACCGCATGCGCGGCGAGCTTGAGAATGCGATGGCGGCGCTCGGACTTTTCGCCAAAGACGCAGCGATTCGGCTTGATGCGGCTAAGGCCCTTCTCAAAGAGCCGGATGCAGCAAAGATACCGCTGCTCGAAAAAGCGCTCGCCTCAGAGCCGGATACCGCGGTCAAAATGTACCTGACGCTTGCCCGCACCGCAGCCTTGCTTGCCGATGCAGATCCGGGCGTCAGACTTCAAGCGGCGAAGGATATCGCCGCCAGCCATACCCCTGACACGGCGCTGCTGCTGAATCAGCGGCTATCGGCAGAGAGTGATGTCGCCGTCAAGGCGGCACTCTCAGCATCACTGCGCGAGGTGCAATCATCGCTGCAGCTGGGCGAGAAGCTGGGGGTACTGTTCACCGGTATTAGCCTCAGCTCCATTCTCCTGCTTGCGGCACTTGGTCTGGCGATCACTTATGGTTTGATGGGCGTGATTAATATGGCGCACGGCGAGCTCATCATGATTGGTGCCTATGCCACCTACGTCGTGCAAGTATTTTTCCGGAAGTATCTTCCTGAGGCATTTGACAGTTATCTTCTCGTGGCACTGCCAATCGCTTTCCTCTCATCCGCGGTGGTCGGCGCCGTGATCGAGCGTCTTGTGCTGAGGCGTCTCTATGGCCGGCCGTTGGAGACCCTGTTGGCGACCTGGGGTATCAGTCTGATACTGATTCAGGCAACACGATCGCTGTTCGGCGCGCAGAACGTCGGCGTCGAGAATCCTGCATGGATGAGTGGTGGCATAGAGCTTATGTCCAACCTGACCTTGCCGCTCAATCGCATCATCATCATTGGCTTCGCCATGACGGTGTTGCTCGGGATGGTGTTTTTGATCACGAGGACGCGGTTGGGCTTGTTTGTGCGCGGCGTAACCCAGAACCGTCCGATCGCAGCCTCTATGGGCGTCAATACCGAACGTATCGATATGCTGGCTTTTGCGCTCGGCTCGGGTATTGCGGGTCTCGCAGGTGCGGCACTGTCCCAGATTGGCAATGTAGGTCCGGATCTTGGGCAGAGCTACATCGTGGATTCTTTTCTGGTGGTCGTGTTGGGTGGTGTCGGTCAGTTGGCGGGTACCGTTTATGCAGCGCTTGGTCTAGGTATTTTGAACAAGTTACTTGAGGGTCTTGCGGGTGCGGTACTCGCAAAGATCGCAGTACTCGTGATGATCGTCATCTTCATTCAGAAACGTCCGCAAGGTATTTTTGCGCTGACAGGTCGTAGTGCGGAGACATGACATGAAAAATTCCGATACGCCCGGCATCGTGCTGCCCGCATCGCCGCCCCTGCTATCTCGCGCTGGCTGGATCGCTTTCCTCCTGGCACTGGTCGCCGTATGCATTCTGGCACCGGTGATGAATCTAGCCTTTCCTCCCGATAGCCCATTCCACCTGAGTGACTACGCTGTTGCTTTGTTGGGCAAGATCATGTGCTACGCGATATGTGCGCTTGCGATGGATCTTGTATGGGGAATTGCTGGCGTGCTGTCACTGGGTCATGGATTGTTTTTTGCGCTGGGTGGCTACGTGATGGGGATGTATCTGATGCGGCAAATCGGTCGTGACGGCAACTACCATAGCGACCTGCCCGATTTTATGGTTTTTCTGGATTGGAAATCATTGCCGTGGCATTGGGCTTTGTCGGATAGTTTTGCTGCAACCCTCATCCTTGTCGTCGCAGTACCTGGAATACTGGCATTCCTTTTCGGGTTTTTCGCGTTTCGATCCAGGATCAAGGGGGTGTACTTTTCAATCATCACGCAAGCCATGACCTTCGCTGCCATGCTGCTGTTCTTTCGTAATGAAACGGGTTTTGGTGGCAACAATGGTTTTACTGATTTCAAACGTATTCTTGGTATACCGATCGCAACCCAGCAGATGCGTATGACTTTGTTTGTTCTGACCGGGTTGGCACTCCTTGGATTTTTCATTCTGGCGCGCTGGTTGGTGAGCACCAAGTTCGGTCGTGTGTTGCAGGCGATTCGCGATGCCGAGGGCAGAGTCATGTTCTGTGGTTATCCAACACTCTCGTACAAGCTGGCGATATGGACGCTGTCGGCCATGATGTGCGGTGTAGCGGGCGCGCTGTATGTACCGCAAGTCGGTATCATCAACCCAAGCGAGATGAGCCCGGCGAATTCGATCGAGATAGCGATATGGACCGCCGTCGGTGGTCGTGGAACGCTGATCGGGCCGATAGCGGGTGCATTTGCTGTCAATGGCGCAAAAAGCTGGCTCACCGTTGCCGCACCATCGATCTGGCTGTATTTCCTTGGTTTGTTGTTCGTTATTGTCACGCTCTACATGCCTGATGGTATCGCTGGCCTGTTCAGAAAATTCGTCGGAGGCCGTAAGTGACGCCAGAACTCATCAATGCTGGTACGGAAAGACTGGCAGCTTATCGCGAAAAAATGCTGGCGGGACCCGAGGTAAACACTGCATCTGGCGGCAATATGTCTGTGGGTCGTCCGCACAAGGCAGGCGAGCTCGATCTTTCGCACGGGCGCATACTTTACCTGGAAGATGTCAGCGTCAGCTTCGATGGTTTCAAGGCGATCAATAAATTATCACTGGATATCGCCCCTGGCGAACTGCGCTGCATTATCGGACCTAACGGTGCCGGCAAGACCACGATGATGGATATCATCACCGGAAAGACTCGCCCGGACGAGGGTACGGTTTATTTCGGTAGTACGATCAATCTGCTGAGATATTCGGAGCCAGAGATCGCTGCCATGGGTATAGGTCGCAAATTTCAGAAGCCGACCGTGTTCGAGAAGCTCAGTGTTTTTGAAAACCTCGAGCTGGCGCTAAAAACAAGCAAAGACTGGATATCTTCCGTGCGCTTCAAGCTCGATTCTGCGCAGCGTGATCGATTGGCTGATGTGCTTGAGACAATTCATCTCGCGCAAAGCGTCAATCGCAACGCGGGAGAACTGAGCCACGGACAGAAACAGTGGCTGGAAATTGGCATGTTGCTCATGCAGGAGCCACGCGTGCTGCTGCTTGATGAACCGGTGGCTGGCATGACCGATCTGGAAACTGAACGCACCGCCGAGTTGCTGCTAAGGCTGAAGGGCAAGCACTGTCTTATCGTCGTCGAGCATGACATGAGCTTCATCAAGGCTATCTCCGATATCGTGACAGTGCTTTGCGATGGATCGCTGCTGGCGCAAGGTCCGCTGTCTCAAGTGTCGACAGACGAGCGTGTCATCGAAAGCTATCTGGGGCGTTGATCACTATGGCGATTCTGAATGTATCCAATGTCAACCAGTACTATGGTGGTTCACACATCCTGCGAGATATCAGCCTCAAGGCAGACTTTGGCAAGGTGACGGTGCTGCTGGGTCGCAATGGCGTGGGCAAGACCACCTTGTTGAAATCGCTCATGGGTCTGGTGCCAATCCGCAGCGGCCAGATCGAATTTGACGGTCTACCGATTCAGGCATCCCCGCCTTACGAGCGCGCACGAAGCGGTATTGGCTTTGTGCCGCAGGGACGCGAAATTTTTCCCAGGCTGACGGTCGAGGAGAATCTTCGCATGGGTCTCGCATCCAAGCCGGCGGGCACGTCCATACCGGCGGATCTGTTCGAGATGTTTCCCATCCTTGACGAGATGCGCAAGCGTCGCGGTGGTGATTTGTCTGGAGGTCAGCAACAGCAACTGGCAATCGCCCGAGCGCTGGCTTGCGGGCCAAAGCTGCTGGTACTCGATGAGCCGACTGAAGGCATACAGCCGTCCATCATCAAGGAAATCGGGCGCGTAATCACCCGCATGGCGAAACAGGAGAACATGGCGGTCCTCCTGTGCGAGCAGTATTACGATTTTGCGGAAGAGCTAGCCGACTACTATTACGTGCTTGATCGTGGGGCCGTGGTGGCCGAGGGGCCAGGTACTGAAATGAAAGATAAGAACGTCAGACAGCGGGTCACCATTTAAACCAGCCTGTGCAGAAGCCTGATTTTTTAGGTGCGCTTTGGGTGAGTCAAGGGTTTGTCCGATCGGACCAGTGACTTGCGTGTGGAACAGCGTTATTCAGGGTGAATACAGCCCACCGGAACCGATGGGCTGGTATCTGGAGAAGACTTACTTGATCTTGGTTTCTTTGTAGATCACGTGCTTGCGCGCCTTGGGATCGAATTTCATGATCTCCATTTTTTCAGGCATCGTGCGCTTGTTCTTGTCCGTGGTGTAGAAATGACCCGTGCCAGCAGTCGATTCCAGTTTGATTTTGTCGCGGCCTTTGGTCGCCATGATGAAGTTCCTTTACTTGAATCCGATTAAATTTTTTGGCCGCGGGCGCGCATGTCAGCCAGCACTGCGTCGATGCCCAGCTTGTCGATGACCCGAAGGCCCGCGCTGGATACGCGCATGCGAACCCAGCGGTTCTCTGACTCGACCCAGAAGCGGCGGTTTTGCAGGTTGGGCAGGAAGCGACGCTTCGTTTTGTTATTGGCGTGGGAAACATTGTTGCCGACCATCGGCTTTTTCCCGGTAACTTCGCATTCACGTGACACAGCAGACTCCTTGTAGGGACAACTATTTTGCAAAGGTCGGGAGTATATCGAAAAAATCACGAATATTCAACGACTTGCAAAATAAAATTGTGTCTTTATGGCTTGGTTAAATTTCACAATTGAGTGAGTCTGGGTCAGGTTATCGGAGAAGCTGGCATCCTGCGCGCGCTTCGATTAGCACAGTCCGTGTCGCTGAAGTGACCATATCTCCTGTTCATTGACGATCAGGTGGTCAAGCAGGCTCACTTCAATAGCGGCCAGCACCCGCTTCAATTCGTGGGTGAGCGTGATGTCCATTTTGCTGGGATGGGCGCTCCCCGACGGATGATTGTGGGCGCAGATCATGGCGGCGGCGTTATGGTCAAGTGCTTTTCTGACAATCTCTCTTGGGTAGACGTGGGTGCGAGTGAGGGTGCCCCTGAACATTTCCTCGCACGCTATCAGGTGGCCCTGGACATCCAGGAATAGGCCGAGAAAGGTTTCGTTGGGTAGGCCACGCAACCGAAGCCGAAGGAACTGTGCGACGGCCTCCGGCGATTTCAGCAGGGGCCCCCGCCGTAATTCCTCCACCAGCCCGCGCTTGGCAAGCTCCACGATAGCGCCCAGCAGACTGCATTTCGACGGCCCCATACCCCTGAGTGCGGCTAGCTCTGGTGCGGTAGCGCTGAGTAGGCGGGATAGCGACCCGAAGTGCGCCAGTAAATCCTGACCTAGCTGAATGGCGTTTTTTCCATGGATGCCGGTACGCAGCACAACGGCTAGCAACTCAGCATCGGTCAGCGAATGAGCTCCCAGTGATTGAAGGCGTTCCCGGGGGCGCTGGTCAGCGGGCAGGTCGGTGATAAGCATGCGTAGACTCGGGTAATGCAAAGGGCTCACCAATGTAGCTCGTATCAGGTCGGCTGACGTGAGGATGGTCCGTTCTGCTGGACTACAATAGCGCGACTCGTTTTTTTGCCTATTTTTATGTCGAATCCGCCACAACCCGTCGTGACCGCAAGTACTTTTCTGACTTTGCATTACCGGCTTTCGACCATGGAAGGTCGGGACATCGTGAGCACGTTCGACGAAAATCCGGCCACTCTGCAGGTCGGTTCGGGGCAGTTGGCGCCTTTTCTCGAATCTTGTCTGATGGGGCTGCCCGAGGGTGCGCATCAGACCTTCGAGCTGACCGCAGAACAGGCGTTCGGACCGCGCAATTCTGAGCTGCTGCAAAGGGTGTCGCTGGCGACGCTGCAAGACAATTCAGATCCGGACCATACCTATGCGATCGGCGATCTGGTGGATTTTGCAGCACCCGGCGGTGGACAGTTTGCGGGTGTTTTGCTCGAAATAGGTGAGCGAGATGCCTTGTTTGATTTTAATCATCCGCTCGCGGGTCAGGCCGTAAAATTCGAAGTTCGCATCATCGGTGTGCTTTAGTCTCGGCGGCACCTGAAGGGAAAAACTATGGAAAAAGAAATTCTGCTGGCCCAGCCACGAGGCTTTTGTGCAGGTGTCGATCGTGCGATCGAAATCGTCGAGCGCGCACTGGCGCAATTCGGTGCGCCCGTCTATGTCAGGCATGAGATCGTGCATAACGCTTACGTCGTTGAAGATTTACGCGCCAAGGGGGCAATCTTCATTGAAGATCTGGCTGATGCACCGCCGGGAAGCCATCTGGTGTTCTCAGCCCATGGTGTTTCGCGTGCGATCAAGGCTGAGGCCGAAGAGCGGGGGCTGCGTGTATTTGATGCGACCTGTCCGTTGGTCACCAAGGTACATGTCGAGGTGGCCAAGATGCGTGACGAGGATCGCGAGATCATCATGATCGGACACCAAGGCCATCCTGAAGTGGAAGGAACGATGGGGCAAAGTGACGCTGGCATGTATCTGGTCGAAACCGTCGAGGATGTGCAAAAGCTGGAAGTGAAAGCGCCTCACAGGCTGGCCTATGTGTCCCAGACCACGCTATCGGTTGATGACACTGCAGAGATTATCGAGGCATTGCGCGCCAAATTCCCCGACATTGCCGAACCCAAGAAAGGCGATATTTGCTACGCAACGACCAATCGCCAGCATGCGGTCAAGATGATGGCACCGCAGGTTGATCTGGTGATCGTAGTGGGCAGCCCCAGTAGTTCCAATTCCAATCGCTTGCGCGAGGTCGCACAAAAAAATGGTGTTGAATCCTACATGGTGGATAACGCTTCGCAAATCGATCCTGCATGGATCGCGGACAAGCAGCGCATCGGTGTGACCGCCGGTGCATCGGCGCCTGAAATCCTGGTGGCAGACGTGGTCGCTACACTGAAATCGCTGGGCGTCAAAAGCGTACGCGAACTCGACGGTGTGGAAGAGCATGTAACTTTCCCCTTGCCCAAAGGCCTGTCGGCGCGTCCGGCGTAAGTATGGATATCCTCGCGCAGCAGCTGATCAATGGCCTGGTATTGGGCTCGATGTATGCGCTGGTAGCGTTGGGCTACACCATGGTCTACGGCGTGCTGAATCTAATTAACTTTGCGCATGGCGATGTGCTGATGATAGGCGCGATGGTTGGATGGTCTTTGCTGCAAGCCATCCAATACCTCAGCCCGGAGCTCCCCGGTTTTCTGGCGTTGATGTTGGCCATTGCTGGTGCGATTCCGGTATGCGTGAGCATCAGCGTGCTTATTGAACGTGTCGCGTATCGTCGCCTGCGTGATGCACCACGGCTGGCACCGTTGATCACTGCGATCGGCATATCGATACTGTTGCAGACGCTGGCGATGATGATCTGGGGTCGTAATCCTCTGCCCTTTCCTCAGGTGTTGCCGTCGGATCCCTTGCATTTGATGGGCGCTCTCATCACGCCCACCCAAGTGCTGCTACTTGTGCTCGCTGCTATCTCCATGGTGGGCCTGTCCCTGCTGGTTGAACGCACCCGCATGGGTCGCGCGATGCGTGCGGTAGCCGAGAATCCTCGCGTGGCTGCGCTCATGGGCGTCAATGCCAATCGTGTCATCGTGTTCACCTTTGCGATTGGTGCTGCGCTTGCTGCCGTTGCGGGCGTGATGTGGGGCGCGAACTATGCATCGGCCCAGTTTGCGATGGGTTTCACGCCCGGGCTCAAAGCTTTTTCAGCAGCAGTGCTGGGTGGCATAGGCAACATCTACGGTGCAATGCTCGGAGGGATTTTGCTGGGACTGATCGAGAGCCTGGGTGCGGGTTACATCGGCGACCTCACGGCGGGCGTACTCGGCAGTCACTATCAGGACATCTTTGCGTTCATCGTGTTGATCCTTGTGCTGACGCTCAGGCCCTCAGGCATCATGGGCGAGCGCGTTGCGGATCGTTCCTGATTTTTTGGCAGCTCGTCTCGTGAACACGCCTCATTCCCTGCTGCGAACTATCGTGTTTGCGCTGTTACTGCTGGTGTTCCCTGTCGTTGCATCGCAGTTCGGGAATTCCTGGGTGCGCATTATTGATATCGCATTGTTGTACATCATGCTAGCGCTGGGCTTGAATATCGTGGTGGGTTTCGCAGGCTTGCTGGATCTGGGCTATATCGCTTTCTTTGCCATCGGCGCTTATCTCGCCGGACTGCTTGCCTCGCCGCAGTTTGCAGTCATCATCGAATCTCTGCAAATGGAGTATCCGGTTGCAGGTGACTGGTTACTGCATGTCGTGGGTGATGCCATTGCAGCACAAGGCATCCACTGGTCGGTCTGGGTGATCATTCCGCTGGCAGCGCTGGTGGCGGGTATCTTCGGCGCCCTGCTGGGCGCACCGACGCTGAAACTGCGGGGTGATTACCTGGCGATTGTGACGCTGGGTTTTGGTGAAATCATTCGCATCTTCATGAATAACCTGAATGGCCCGGTGAATATCACCAACGGCCCTCAGGGCATTAATTTGATTGATCCTGTGCGCATTGGCGGCTTGTCGCTAGCCGGTGAGGCGGGGTCAGGAGGTATGGTCCATGTGGCCAACTGGTCCCTGCCTTCGGTGAATGCCTACTATTACCTCTTTTTGTTGCTCTGCGTTCTGACGGTTTTCGTTGCGCAGCGACTGCAGCACTCCCGGCTTGGTCGCGCATGGATTGCGATTCGGGAGGATGAGATCGCAGCCAAAGCCATGGGCATCCATGTGCGTAATGTGAAGCTACTGGCCTTCGCGATGGGCGCCGCATTTGGGGGTGTGGCGGGCGCGATGTTCGGTGCGTTTCAGGGATTCATCTCGCCGGAATCTTTTACATTGACGGAATCAATTGCGGTACTCGCGATGGTGGTGCTGGGTGGCATAGGCCACATACCCGGCGTCATCCTGGGTGCGGTGCTGCTGGCAGCATTACCGGAGATTTTGCGTCACACCGTTGAGCCGATACAAACTGCTTTGTTCGGACATATCTGGATAGAAGCTGAAGTGTTGCGTCAGCTCTTGTACGGACTGGCGCTGGTGCTGATCATGCTCGCTCGTCCCGCTGGTCTGTGGCCCTCGCCGAGACAGGAAGACAGGCCGCTGCCTGCATCGGATACGCAAAAGGGTACTGCATGAGCCGGGACACTTTGCTTCGTGTGACGGGTGTGGGCAAGCGATTCGGTGGTTTGCAGGCGCTGACCGACGTGAATCTTGCCATCACTCGCGGGCACATACACGGTCTGATTGGGCCGAATGGCGCCGGTAAAACGACGTGCTTCAATGTGATCACCGGACTCTATCAGCCAGACAGTGGTCAATTTGAGCTGGCCGGGAAACCTTATTCGCCGTCTGCGCCGCATGCGGTAGCTCGCGCAGGTATCGCTCGCACGTTTCAGAATATTCGTTTGTTTGGCGATATGAGTGCGCTCGAAAACGTGATGGTCGGACGTCACGTACGCACGCATCAGGGTGTTCTGGGGGCTATTATCCGACACCCGGCTGCGCGCGCCGAAGAGGCACAGATTCTCGCTTATGCGCACAGCCTGCTTGAGTTTGTTGGCATTGCCCCGCTTGCACAACGCACCGCAAGACATTTGTCTTACGGCGACCAGCGTCGGGTTGAGATTGCGCGTGCGCTCGCCACGGAACCTTTGTTGTTAGCGCTGGATGAGCCAGCAGCCGGTATGAACGCGACCGAAAAATCCGAGTTGCGCGATCTGCTGACTCGAATTCGCGACCAAGGTACCAGCCTCTTGCTGATCGAGCACGATGTCAAACTGATGATGGGTTTGTGCGACCGAATTACCGTACTCGATTACGGCAAAGTCATCGCAGAAGGGACGCCCACGGAAGTCCAGCACAATCCGGCGGTGATTGCTGCCTATCTGGGCGTGGAGGCTGCATGAGCGAGAGTGCGCAGCCCTTGCTGGAGGTTCGCTCCCTTGCCGTCGCTTTCGGCGGCATTGAAGCGGTCAAAGCTGTTTCATTCAAGGTGATGCCTGGCGAGCTGGTGACGCTGATCGGCGCCAATGGCGCAGGCAAGACCACGACACTCAAAGCGATCACGGGCACTTTGCCGTCGTCACATCGCCGTGGCGAGGTGCACTATGCAGGTCAGCGCATCGATCAGCAGCAGACCTTTGCGTTGCCCGGGCTGGGGCTGGTGATGGTGCCTGAGGGGCGTGGCGTTTTTGCGCGCATGACCTTGCGTGAAAATTTGCTGATGGGAGCCTACACCCGCGGCGATACTGCGCAGATCGAAGAGGATATCGCTCGCTGGTTTTCGGTATTCCCGCGATTGAAAGAGCGTCAGTCACAATTGGCGGGCACACTCTCGGGCGGTGAGCAGCAGATGCTGGCGATGGCGCGTGCCTTGATGGGTCGTCCCAAGCTCCTTTTGCTGGATGAGCCCTCCATGGGACTGGCGCCGATGATGGTCGCACAGATTTTTGATGTAATCAGAGAGATTGCACAGCAGGGCGTGACGATACTGCTGGTGGAACAAAATGTGCGACAGGCCTTGGCAGTGGCCCACCGCGGCTATGTGATGGAGAGCGGCCGTATCGTTTTGCAGGATACGGCTGATCATCTTTTGAACGATGAGCGAGTCAGGGAAGCTTATCTGGGCGGTTGAATACCCCGGGTTTAACGGATATTGCGTGCTACTACCGCTTCATAATGACCGGCACCATCAAGGATCGCAGCAGCGCGCTGCCCTTCGCCGATAGATCGCACCGCCGGCCTGCCATCAAGATCAGCGGTCACCATCCAAAAGCAAAAATAATGATCTTTTTGCTGCCCGAAATAATCCTGATTGATCTGGTTGATCAGCCAGGATGTGAGTGCTGTATCTGAGTGCAGCGCCTGACGGGTACTGATCTCATCTCTGCTTTGTTGCGCCAGCTTTTGTTTGTAATGACTGGCCTGATTCACGTGGTCACTGTGGTAATCGCCCGTTACATGCTGGAGCATGGAGATAATCAGACAGTTATTGCTGTTACCGGAGTTCGGCTTGACATCAAAGCCGTTCGTATCGAACCAGTGCCTGAGTTGGCTATTCAGCTTTTGCTGCGCCTCTCGTTCGGCATGCAGTGAGTCGTTTTCAAGTGACAAACTGGCGGCAATCGCCATTTGCAGTGCTTCTTCATCGGCGTAGGCTATTGCTTCGTCGGAGCCACTCCGCAACGCTGCGCGCTGACCAACGGTCAGGTAAGGTGCCAACAGCGTGTCTGGCGCGGCGGTCAATGAAGCGGCGGAAGGCAGGGTAGGGCAATGCGTGGATGAGGATGGGGGTAACATAAGAATCTCCAAAAAGATGGCTGGCGGAGATGGGTGGAAATCATCGTCTTTCAGTTCCTTATTCATGTTGCTTCTTCATATACGACCCCAATGGTGATCTGGGCCGCTTTGACCGCATTGCGGCATGGGAATTCACTGAGTGGGCAAGTGGCATAATCGGGCAAAAGTCCAGCCAAACTACCGCGACCGATCCAACATGAAACTCTTTAGTTACTTTCGCAGCTCCGCATCCTACCGCGTGCGCATCGCCCTCAATCTGAAGGGTTTGCCCTATACCGTCGTGCCGGTGCATCTGCTGAAAGACGGCGGTGAACAACGGACGCCTGCTTATCGCCAGCTGAGTCCGGATGCGCTGGTACCTGCGTTGCAGCTGGACGAACAAGCCGCGACCCTGACGCAGTCGCTGGCCATTATTGAATATTTGGAAGAGACGCATCCCGATCCGGCATTGCTGCCACAGGATGCGCTGGATCGTGCCTGGCTGCGCAGTCTCGCACTCTCGATTGCCTGCGACATCCACCCGCTCAATAATCTGCGGGTACTGCGTTATCTGGTTAATGAGATGAAGCTGTCCGAGATCGACAAAGATCGCTGGTACAAACACTGGGTGGAGCAAGGACTTGCCAGCGTGGAGAAAATTCTGTCGCGTGATAGTAGAGTGGGGCGTTATTGTTTCGGCGATACGCCGGGATACGCGGATTGTTTTCTGGTGCCACAAGTCGCGAATGCGCAGCGGATGCAGTGTGATTTGTCAGAGATGCCGACCATTATGCGTATCAATGCCGCCTGTCTCGAGCTTGAGCCATTCGCGGCAGCATCACCCGGGAGACAGCCGGACGCGGAGTAAACCACCCTGCGTCCGGTTACCTTCGTTATCAGGATTTTTTGTAGCGCACCACTTTTTGGCGCTGCTCGCCCAAACCTTCGATACTCAGATGCATCTCATCGCCGGGCGCAAGAAACTGTTGAGGCTTCATGCCCATGCCCACACCCGGTGGTGTACCTGTGGCGATGATATCGCCCGGCATCAGCGTCATGAAGCGACTCAGATAACTGACGATTTTCGCGACTGAAAAAATCATCGTACGTGTATTGCCGGTCTGCCGGCGCTCGCCATTGACATCGAGCCACATTCCGAGGCGTTGCGGATTGGGTATTTCATCCTTCGTCACCAGCCACGGTCCTACTGGTCCGAACGTGTCACATCCCTTGCCCTTGTCCCACTGCGGACCACGTTCGAGTTGGAAGGCGCGTTCGGACACATCATTGATCAGGCAATAGCCCGCCACGTAATCAAGAGCAGAGTTCGCACTGACGTACTGCGCTTTGGTACCAATCACGACCCCGAGCTCGACTTCCCAGTCAGCCTTGCTGAAATCCTTGGGCAGCATCACATCATCATCCGGTCCCGAGAGCGAGGTAATCGCCTTCATGAAGACGATCGGCTCGGCCGGAATCGGCATGCCCGATTCGGCCGCGTGATCCGAGTAGTTCAGGCCTATGCCAATGAATTTCCCCACGCCCGAGACAGGTGTTCCAAAGCGCGGCTTGCCACGTACGGCGGGAAGCTTTGCTGGCTTGAGTTTGGCAAGTTTCGCGAGCGTCTTGTCCGACAGTTGAGCGGGCCCGATGTCATCAATGATGTCTGACAGATCGCGCAGCTTGCCTTCCTGATCGATTAATCCGGGTTTTTCCTGGCCTGGGCGGCCGTAACGTACCAGCTTCATAGTTATCCTTTGTCGTGGGTTTACCGTGCGGCATGGCCTGAGCCCTGATGCCAGCAGGCATTATGCCCCTGTTCGGTTCGAGCCTCGAAATTTCCGAGCCCGTGATCTTATGGAACACCGGTATTCTCTAACCGGTTCAGGCAGATATGATATTTTCCTTGGGTTAATTTTTTTGTTGGGAGAAATGGTATGCGATACCAGCTGCGCAAGAATGTGAAATTTATCGGCTGTACCCTAGGCCTGGCTTCTGTGCTGGTGATGTCGCCCAGCTTCTCGGCGCCGGGGGAAAAAGATTTTCTGGAAGTGCCGCCGGAGCGCATCGTCTGGAAAGATGCCGGTCGTGGGGTCAAGATAGCGGTCATTTTTGGTGATTTGAACAAGCCGGGTCAATACGTGATCCGTGCGCATTTTCCGCCCGGCGTGATGAGTTCGCCGCATTTTCATGACGAAGACCGTCATGTCACCGTCATTCAAGGCACTTGGTACGCTGGCAAGGATGACAGCTGGGATCCGGTGGCGACCGTGCCACTCAAGGCGGGCAGTTACATGTTTCATCCAGCCGGTGGTGTGCATTACGACGGCGGTGGTGAAGAGGGTGCGATTGTTCAGATCGTAGGTATGGGGCCAAGTAAAACGACCTTCCTCTATCCGAAAGAGGGCAGCTTCGGTGAACCCCGCAAACTCAACTGACGACAACGAATGAAAAATTTTTTATTGGCTTGGGCCTTGGTATCTGCCTGCGTATCTGCTCATGCAGAATGGGTCGCTTACCAGCGTCAAGCAGAAGCCGAGGAATTTCATGAAGCCACCCCTGTAAGTCGCGAACACGGGCGTATCAAGTTATGGACACTGACCGACTACTCTACGCCCATCACCACGCTGGAGGGTAGTGAAGTCTCGTCCGAAAAAATCCTTACGACCATCGATTGCGAGAACAAAAAAATGGGATCGGAGCAGGTGATTCGTTACGCGCGTCAGCAAGCGCAGGGCGCGATAGTCAGTGCGATGGAGACCAAACTGAGGCTGGCATCCGTTCGTGCTGGCAGTGCCGATGCGGTCTTGCTGGAGAAGCTGTGTCGGTAAACTGACCGACTTGAAGCTCATGGTCCCGCCGACAGGAATCGAACCTGTATCTAGCGCTTAGGAGGCACTCGTTCTATCCATTGAACTACGGCGAGACTGGGACGTGACCCCGCAGGGATTATAGCTGACGAAACTCGGGTGATTGGCTCCGGAGACACAGCGCTGGTGAAAAGCGATAAACCGATTGGCAAGTGGGATGATGTGGGGTTTACCGTGCTTTCGCTTTGAGTCCTGTGTGAGGTGACGGCTCTGCCATATTCCTTTGTGGTCATTGGGTTTTTAATAAATCAATGACTTTGCGTTCCCACTGCGCTATCAAATTCTGTCAGCACGGTCGCAAAAAAATCCAGTCAGCATCCTTTAAAGCAAAGCCGGTGCTTCGCTCTCGAGCGGATATTCCATCGAATGTCCTGCGTCTTTTGCGCGTAAAAACTAAATTACGTAAGAAATTCCTTGAGTAGTTTCAATGTTTTTGAACAGGGAAAATTTTTGCCAAACTCAAAAAGGGTGAGTCGTGATGCTTCAAAGGAATCATCGCCCGTCGATTTTTTGCAACAAAAACTAGGATCTGGCATTTTCGGAAAATGCACACCAGCAATTGGCACGGAATTTAATTAAAAAAACAGTTACCAATCAGGCCAAGCACTCTTTTTGGTAAAAATCATTCACTGCACCAGTCAATAAATCGAAATGCACAGGATGTGACTGAGTTTTTATTCATTGCATCAGGTCAGGCTTTGATATTGATTTTTTTTAATTAGAAAACATGGATCCCAAAATAAAATCTCGCAGCAAAACTCACGACGATCTACAAGCAAAATCAAATTTACCAGAATTAAAATCTACCCCCAAAAATCCGCTCGACAAGCGTCGTGCAGTCTCAAAAACACAAGTCATAGATCGGGGTGGAGATGGATCTGAGAAGAATATTAAATCTGAAGCTGCGAGCAAATTGAGTGAAAAATTAAATGGTCGGAACTCGGGTTATAAGCCGCCCCCGCCAAAATACCCCGCGCCGCCGCCGCCGTTTGGTATTGTGGGGACGCCACCGAATCAAACACCACCACCACGTCCAACAACACCGCCACCTGACTTCCCACTAGCTACAGACCTGGGGAAGCCGCCGTTACGTCCACAGGGGGCGCCACCAGATTTCCCGTCGCCTGCGCTATTGGGGAATTTATCCCATCCAGTTTTAGACACGAAAACGTATTCCCAGGACACGCCATCGATAACTATCAGTGGCGATCAAAAAATCCCGTACCGAGAAACCTCAAAAATCAGCGAAGAAGCACTTGCAGCTAAAGGGTTAGAATTCTCGCGGCATATACCTGAATTTTTTGAGAAGGTCGCGAGTAATAAAAAAGCATTAGATATGATCGTTGATTATGAGCTGACAGATAAAGAAGCCGCCGCAATTCATGCCTACACGAAAGAGATAAACAACGGGAAAAAGAAAGAAAACTATTACACCCACATTAATAACCAATTTCGTCACCTGCCGCTAGATAAGGTTGATATTTCTGATGCAAATGCTTTGATAAACGCCGGGGTTCAGAATATTGAGTTAGCTGATTTAATAGCTGCGCTGGTAAGAGGCATGAGGAAGTTACCCCCGATGCAGATGAGTGATTCTGTATATTTACCAATCGGACGAAATGTAATAATGTATCCAGACGAGCTTGATCTTTACGTCAAAGATGCAGAGATAATTTCTAAAACTTTTACTTCAACAACGGTTTCAGCAACTTCAATGGTTTCCGGTGACATTGGTTTTTGGGATAGGAAAGACATTGCCTTAGTTATTTATCAGCGTGTAAACGGCAATGCCCGCGATATCGGTATGTTTAGCGATTTTCCAGATGAGCAAGAAATCCTCTTCTTGCCCAACACAAAATTTAAAGTAATGTTCAGAAGTGAACCAGTTGAAACAAAGTCCGGTGCAAGCAAATCAGAAGTTGCAGCACTTAAAGCATTATCTAGTCAAGATCTTTATGAAAAATTAAAAAACCAAGCTCAATCAGAAGACATGGAAGAAAAAGCTGAAGCCGAAGCTGTTTTGGAAGGCAACGAATTCTCTACGACATTGTTGTTCGAACCGGGTGAAGCATCCAAGGCTAAAAATATCCACTTTGATTCAAATAGCGGTGTTTTAGAAAAGATTTTCATTTCAATCATGGAAATCCCGCTGGACTCTAGTGGCGCACCTAGCTCCTGAGATTCTCGCTCGACGCGCCGGCATCAAGGTCTGGTCAAATCTGAGGACATGAAAAAGAAAAAATTTTCCGGGCGGCTTGGTGGGGTTTATGGGCAAGCGGCGGTGTCAGAACCGCTGTTTGGCGGCGCTGGTTCTATCCTTCGAACTACGGCGAGAAAGGGACGTCATCGGATGAGGATCGTAGCTGACTCGAGTTGGGCTATTGGCAGCATCGTCACTGTAGGCACCTAAGCCACAAGTAGGTCGGCAGTAAATGTTCAAATACAGACGCCTTGTGGACGTGTGCGCTCATGCTCTTCACCGATGATCGGTAGAATACCGGCTTACTCAGTTTTCTGGCGGCCCTTCCCGGCAGCACCTCATCATGGCAGTGATTTCTCTGAGCAATGCGCAGCTCGCATTCGGGCATGTGGCGTTGCTGGACAATACCGACTTTTCCCTTGAGGCCGGTGAGCGGGTTGGCCTTATTGGCCGAAACGGTACCGGTAAATCTTCGCTGCTCAAAATCCTCGCTGGACTTTCCAGGCTTGATGATGGACTGCTGACCTTTCAGCAAGGGGTGCGTATTGCCTATGTCGAGCAGGAACCGGTATTTGATCCTTCCGGCTCGGTCTTCGGTGCGGTGGCCGAGGGTATGTCTGGAACCCGCGCGCTGCTGGAAGAGTACGAACAGCTTGCGGCGAGCCTGGGCGAGGGTGATGATCAGGGGCTGATGGACCGCATGCAGCTGGTACAGGCACGTTTGGACGTGGTGGACGGATGGAATCTGGCCAACCGCGTACAAACGACATTGCAAAAATTGAATCTTGATGGCGAGCGACAGATTCAGACACTCTCGGGTGGTATGAAAAAGCGAGTCGCACTCGCGCGCGCACTGGTATCTGCACCGGATGTGTTGATACTTGACGAGCCTACCAACCATCTGGATTTTTCATCCATCGCGTGGCTGGAGACGCTGCTTTGTGATCTGCGTGGCAGTGTGTTGTTTATCACGCATGACCGGAGTTTTCTCGATAACGTGGCCACACGTATTGTCGAGCTTGATCGGGGACGCTTGCGCTCTTACCCCGGAAATTTCACCACCTATCTGGCACGCAAAGCTGAGCAGCTGGCGATTGAGTCGATAGAAAACGCGAAGTTTGACAAGGTGCTGGCGCAGGAAGAAGTCTGGATACGCAAGGGTATTGAGGCACGTCGTACGCGCAATGAAGGCCGTGTCCGACGACTGGAGCAATTACGCGAAGAGCATTCTCGCCGGCGTGACCAGCAAGGTCAGGTACGGATGGAAGTGGCCGCCAGCGAACGCTCCGGAAAAATCGTCGCCGAGCTCACGAATGTGAGTAAGGCATATGGCAATAAAGTGATCGTACGTCATCTGGATGCCACGATTATGCGAGGTGACAAAGTTGGCCTGATCGGTGTGAATGGCGCCGGCAAGACCACCTTGTTGAAGCTCATCCTCGGTCAGGAGCAGCCTGATGTCGGCACGGTGAAGCAAGGCAGCAAGCTTCAGATAGCCTATTTCGATCAGATGCGCGAGCAGCTCGATGATCAGGCCAGCCTGACCGATACCATCGCGCCCGGCAGCGACTGGGTGGAGGTGAATGGACAGCGCAAGCACGTGATGACGTATCTCGGCGATTTTTTGTTTGCGCCTGAGCGCGCGCGGTCTCCCGTTTCGAGCCTCTCGGGTGGCGAGCGCAATCGTTTGCTGTTAGCGCGCTTGTTTGCAAAACCTGCCAATGTGCTGGTGCTGGATGAGCCGACCAATGACCTCGACATCGACACGCTTGAATTACTTGAGCAATTGCTCGAGGAGTACACAGGCACTGTTTTTTTGGTGAGTCACGATCGTACTTTTCTGGACAATGTGGTGACTCAGGTGATCGTGGCTGAGGGTGAGGGCGTATGGCGTGAATACATCGGTGGTTACTCCGATTGGGAGCGCGTGCGATATCGGGGGGTGACGGGTGCTGCTCCCGGAGTCGTCAAGCCAGCGGTGAAATCGGTACTGGCACCCGCTGCGACAAAAGAAAAGCCCAAAAAACTCAGTTTCAAGGAGCAGCGCGAGCTCGAGCAGTTACCGGAACTGATCGCTGCGTTGGAGGCCGAGCAGGCAGAGATTGCAGCAAAGCTGATCGACGCCGAGCTGTATCGTAATCAACCAGATCAGGCGCAAAAACTTAACCTGCGCTACGCCGAGATCGATGAGTTGCTGATGTCGGCGCTGGAGCGCTGGGAGGCGATGGAGGTACGTGCCAAGAGCTGAGTACCGATTTCAGGACAGCGTTTATCGTTCTGCTGCCAAACCTCTCTCATTGTGTGTTAGCCGAATCTGATAATAAAAAACGCCAGACTATTTAGTTGATCTTGCGATTTGCAGCGCGTAATGCAGGTAGCCGCATGCGCAGCAATTCTGCATCGGTCGCTTGAGGGCATTGAGCGAGATATGCCTCGATATCCTGTAACGCAGCGCTGGGGCAATCCAGATGGGCATAGGCGAGGCCGCGGTCGCGTCGTTCTTCGATGTCATCCGGCAGCAGGATGACCAGTTTCTGCTGAACATTCAAAAATGCTTTCCAGTGCGGCTGTTCTGCATACACGGCCTTCAGGTTGCGCAGCATGCGAACCAGAATGCTGCGCTCGGTAGCATTGGCCAGATAGGTGGCCAGCGGTGGATCATTTGGATTTCGACCATTGATAAAGTAGGGCTCCAGGCGCTCCTCAATTTCCTCGCGCGAGAGACTCGCGCCATTGAATGGGTCGAGAATGATGTCCCCTGTCTTTATCGAGAGTTTCATCAGGAAATGACCAGGGAATGAAATACCTTTGACATCCAACCCGATCTGCTGCGCAAGTTCCATGTAAATCACTGCCAGCGAGATCGGAATGCCGCGTCGCGTTGACAAGACTTTGTGCAGATAGCTGTTATCGGGGTTGTAGTAGTCGTTAAAGTTGCCCGAGAAGCCGAGCTCTTGATAGAAAAAATTATTGAGAAGCCGCAGTTTCGGAATCGGCGCAATGTCAGCGTGCAAGCGACGTTTGAGTCGTAGGGCAAATTTATCAATGTCCGTCAAGGAAGCATGCAGATCAAGCGGACGCTCATCATCTTGCGCAATGCAAAGCGCCGCTTCGAACAAGGGAATTTGCGCATCGTCTTGCACCAGCGAAGCGAAGTAATCATTGGATTTGATCATCGTCAGTCTGCTCAGCTCGATTCACGTTTGAAGTCGGCGAATCGGAAGCCCATCAAGGCCAGCGCACCGAAATAGCTGCCCGCGCAAACGAACATGACCAGCGTCAATGCCCCTACACGCATCATGGGCACGGTTTGCAGTGCAATCCAGTCAAAACGTGCGGTCACCCACAGGCCAATGCCCGCAAGCAGGAACAGCGCTCCGATCACGCGAATCGAAAAAAATGTCCAGCCCGACAGCGGTATGTAAATTCCCTTGCGTCGAAGGCCGATGTAGAGAAAGAGCGCATTGAGTGTGGCGCCCAACCCTATTGAGAGCGCAAGACCCGCGTGGGCGATCCAGGGGACGAAGACGACATTCATGAGTTGTGTGACCAGTAGAACCCCGATGCCGATCTTGACTGGGGTGCGGATATCCTGTTTTGCGTAAAAACCGGGCGCCAGTATCTTGACCAATATCAGACCCATCAGCCCAACGCCGTAAGCCACCAGTGCTTTGGATGTCATCGCGACTGAGATCGCATCAAATTTCCCGTAATGAAAAAGTGTCGTCGTAATGGGCTCGGACAAAACCATGAGGGCAACAGCCGCCGGTGTGGCGAGCAAAATGGTGAGCCTGAGACCCCAATCGAGCAAGGAAGAATATTCGCTGTGGTCTCCACAAGCATGCGCTTTGGACAAGTTGGGCAGCAGAATGGTGCCCAGCGCCACGCCAAGGAGCGCGGTGGGTAGTTCCATCAGGCGATCTGCGTAAGAGAGCCAGGACACGCTGCCATCAGGCAGGTGGGAGGCGATATTGGTGTTGATGATCAGACTGATCTGCGCCGCTGATACCGCGAATGTCGCTGGCAGCATTTGCCGTAGCACCCGACGGACGCCCGGATCTCTGAGCGCAGCTACCGGATTCATTCCGATACGCGGCAGCATGCCAATTTTGCGCAAGGCAGGGACCTGAAACCATAGCTGAAGTACACCACCGATGAACACGGCAATCGCCAGCGCGTACACTGGCTGAGAGAGTTGCGGCGCCAGAAAGATCGCGCCGGCGATAAAAGACATATTGAGAAGAACCGGCGTAAAAGCAGGTACACGGAATTCCTGCCAGGTATTCAGAATGCCGCCCGCCAATGCAACCAGCGACATGAACAGAATGTAGGGAAACATGATCTGGGTCATGGTGACCGATAGCGACAGTGCCACCGGATCCGAGCGAAACCCACTGGCCATTAATAAAACGACCATAGGCGCGCCAATGATGCCCAATATCGTCGTAGCAAGCAGTGTCCAGAACATCACGGTTGCCACATGGTCGGCCAAAGTGCGGGTGGCGCGATTGCCTTGCTGGTTTTTATATTCCGCAATGATAGGCACAAAGGCCTGCGAAAATGCGCCCTCGGCAAAAAGCCGGCGTAGCAGATTGGGGATGCGGAAGGCAACGAAAAAGGCGTCGGTGTAGATCGAGG
>Ga0315909_10001715_pt1 | contig 29173 bp, 25 predicted proteins | sample LakEriMetagenome_11_FD_203527 | JGI IMG/M metagenome (GOLD analysis project Ga0315909, IMG submission 203527) | Freshwater fungal communities from buoy surface, Lake Erie, Ohio, United States - Buoy 2 MA125 | ecosystem: Environmental > Aquatic > Freshwater > Lake | place: USA: Lake Erie, Ohio... | reverse complement strand
ATGGAATGTCACTTTCAGCGGATGGAGAGCGGGAAATATTTGCATCTACTGCGGATCGCGCTCGATTTTCTCCGCGTGCTTCATCTTCACGTCGCTCGGCAATCGTCAAGGCCGACAGGCTGCTAGCTGATCGATTTCGGCGAGGCGCCCCTCCTGCTCCGTATCGAGCTGCTGCGCGAGCGTCGCGAGATAGCCGGGCACCATCTGGCCCTTGCCTCCCACGGCGAAGAATGCCGGGAGGTCCCCCTTGTTCGCCTCGAGCAGATCCGCGACCTTGCGGATGCTCGCGGCCTTCGATTTGCGGACGCTGTCAGCGAGGACGTTGGTGGAGACGTTCACGCTGTTGAGCACGTTGCCGACATTGTGCAGCACGCCCGTGGCCACCTCGGCCATGCCTGCGGCCCGCGAGGCGTCCATGAGCTTCTGGTGCATGTCGGCGATCTGCCGCTGCGCCCGGTTGCGCTCGGTCACGTCGTTGGCCAGCACAATTTTCGCGACCTTGCCGGAGAAGACGATCGCGTGTGCTGTGAGGTGTACCTCGATGACGTCGCCGCCGCGCAGCTTGTGCTTCCACTCGCCTGCGTCGAAAGATTTCTGGCTCGTGCGGAACGCGCGCTCCACGTCGAGCGGATCGGTACCCTTCGTGATCGCGGGCAGCGAAAGCTGGCGGAATTCCGAGTGGCTGTAACCGTAGTGCCGCACGGCGGCATTGTTCACTGCGATGAAGTCTAGTGATTCCAGATCCATCACCCACATCGGCATAGGGTTGTTTTCAAACAGGTTCCGGTAGCGGTGTTCGGAGTCCTTCATGGCCTCCTCCGCCTGCCTGCGTTCGAGGACTTCGCCCTCGAGCTGCGTCGTGCGCACTTTCACGTTTGACTCGAGATCCACCTTCGCCTGAAGCAGCGCCGCGTCCCGATCCTCGATTTCCGCGAGCATGCCGTTGAACGAATCCGCGAGATACCCCACCTCGTCCTCGCTCCGCTTCTCCGCACGCAGCGAGTAGTTGCAATCCTTCGCGACCGATTCCGCGAACTGCGCCAGCTCGGTGATCGGGCCGGAGATCATGCCATGGAAGCGCCCGAGCATGCCCTTTGCGACAGCGGCTGCGAGGATGAGGATGCCGGTCCCGACCAGCGCGCAGAAGCGCAGAGCCGGCCAGAGCCGGGAGACTCCGACCTCGATCGCGAGCATGCCCACTCTCTGCCCATTCTGTATGATCGGATGATATTGCCTCATGCCCGCGAAGCTGAAGTGGGTGCCGGGCGAGACGTCTGCGGGGATCATCGCGGGGAGCGAAATGTCCGTCTTTTTTGTGGGCCGTGCGACAGCGCGTCCGTCCGCGAGGTAGATCGCTGCGCCGGTCACATTCGGGTGATCCATCACGCCGTTCAGTGCGGAGATGAGATCCTCCGCAGAATCTTGTGTGAGCGGTCCGCGGGTGTTCTCGGCGGTGACGCGCGCGAGCGATTTCAGCCGGCTGCGGGTGGTGAGAAATGCTGAGCTAAAATCGAAGGCCGTGAAGACAAGCCCGGCGACGAGGATCGCGGTCATGCACGCAAGCATCGAGATGGACATCAGCTTGGTCCGGATTGGCTTCGGCCCCAGCGAGCGTCGCACTTTCTGAAGGAGGCGTGGGACGAACCCCTTCGGCTCCGGTGGCTCCCCGGCTGGTGGCGTGGGCGGAGCGGCAGGCGTGCGCACCTCCGGCGGAGACGGTGCCGCGACTTCCTCTTCTGGGGACGGATATGGAATCGTGTCGGGCATGTTCAGGCGTTTGGGCAGTTGCGTGCTCTGCCCTGCGACGCAGGATTTGCGCCACATTCCCCCTGCAAAACCGCCCCGTCTCCGCGCGGGAAAGGGCGCTACAATCCTGCGAGGTGCGCAGGCGTGCGGCCCCCGCTCTCCGCCACGATGCCCTCCGGCACCCGGAGCTTCCCGAGCGAGCGCGAACCGTCCGCGTGAAAATGCAGTGGCAGGATCGCGCAGTTCGGCACGGTGAAGCCGTGGATGAAATGGAAGAACCGCCGCATCGCCGCCGCATCCATCGTCGCGGGCGGCGACAGGTGCAGCCACGCGACCGCATCCATCACACGTCCGTGGCAGAAGATGAAAGCCGTGCGCTCCGTGCGGTGCGTGAGCCGGTGCAGCGCATCCGCGATGCGCGCGATGAATCCCGCAAACGACTCCGCGCCCGGTGCGGCAAAGTGCGGATCGCAGATCTCCCAGTACGCGTCGGAAAGCACACGCCTCTCGTCCTGCGTCGTGTCCGTGCAGAGCGCGGGATCGAGGTATTGCACCTCCTGCACCGGCCACTCCTCCACGGGCACATCGGGAAATTTCCGGATCGCAAAATCCGCCGTCTGCTGCGCGCGGATGTACGGCGATGTGATAATCAATTCCGGCTCCACATGCAGTGCCACAGCAAGCTCCGCGGCCTGGCGGAAACCGAGATCGCTCAGCGGATACGTAGGCGCCTCGCGCGTGCGGGCGCCGGCATTCGCCACGCTCTCCGCGTGCCGGATGAACCACACTTCGCGCACGCTATTTTTGTGCATCGTCCTCCGCTCTTTCGAGGCGTCCAGCGAATACGAACATCACACCGCCGAGCGCAGCGAAGCCGCCCGCGTACAGCCAGCGCGCGAGCACGAACCGCGCAAATTTTGACCCCGGATCATCGCGCCGCTGCTCTACGCTGGATGTGCCGCCGAGCGGCTGTGCGACTCCGCTGTGCATCGCGTCCACGGACGTCCAGCCGTAGAAAAATGCGACTGCGAAACATGCGATGGCAAAGAGGCGCACGCGTCAGATCAGCCCGAGTTTCATTTTCCCCGCCTCGGAAATCATCGCCTGGTTCCACGCCGGATCCCACACGAGTTCCACCGTCGCCTCGGCGACGCCGGCGACATTCTCGATCTTCGCCTTCGCTTCCGCCGCGATCGTCGGGCCCATGCCGCAGCCGGGCGCGGTCAGCGTCATTTTCACGGTCACCTTCGCGGGCGAATTCTCCGGCTGCTCGACGGTGCAGTCATACACGAGCCCGAGGTCCACGATGTTCACGGGAATCTCCGGATCATAGCAGGTGCGGAGCTGCTGCCAGACGGCCTGCTCGTCCACCTTCTCGGTGCTCACCTCCGTCTCAGCGGGCTTAGGCGCAATCGTGATTCCGAGCGCGTCCGCATTCTCATCCGTGATGCGTGCGAGCCCCTGCGCGGTCGCGATCGTGAAGCTCCCGCCAAGCGCCTGCGTGACGGTGACCATCGTGTCCTTCTGCAGTATGAACGTCTCGCCGCTCGGGATGCGGATCGCCTGGCAGTCGCGTGTGAGGATTTTCGGGCCGGTGTGGTCTTCCATAAAATTGGTGTTCGGTGCTATTCGGTCTTGGGTTTCAAAATGACGCGCACGGTTTTCTGCGCGCCGTCCTTCGCGGGGGAAAAGCTGTCCATCAGCGTCGGCGCATTCGCCGGCGCGGGCGATGGTGTTAAAAGCTTAACAGTCTCCGCCGGCTTCGGCGTTGGCACGCCGCCAAGCGCCTGCCGCAGCGCGCCTTCGACGAGCTGCGCACAATGGATGCGCATCGGGGGCAGGGGGCCGAGCTGCGCGCTCAGCGCTTCGCCATCCATCGCCATCGCCTCCTCGGGCGTCTTGCCCTGGATGAGCTGCGTCGCGAGGCTCGCGACCGCGATGGCTGTCTCGCAGCCGAATGTCTGAAACGTCGCGCGATCGATCACCTTCTTGCCGTTCTCCTCGCGAAACTTGATCCACATCCGCAGCATGTCGCCGCAGTCCGCGCTGCCTGCCGTGCCGACCGCGTCGGCATTCTGCATCTCGCCGAGATTCTTCGGCTCCGCGATTGCGTTTTCGATCTTCTGCCGGAGGTCGTCGCTCATTCCAGTTCGTATCGTGGGAGGTTCGGGTCCACGTCGCAGCTCCACGCATCAATGCCGCCGCGCAGCACACGCACATTTTCCAGCCCGTGCCCGAGGAAATACGCCGCCGCATCCATGCTCTTCACGCCGTGGTGGCAGACGAATACCAGCAGCTTGTCCGTCGGCAGTCCGCCGAGGGAGTGCATGAGTTCCTGCGTGAAAAATGTGCTGCCCTCGATGTGCGTCGCGTCCCATTCCTCGCGTGAACGCACATCAATGAGCCGTGCCTTGCCAGCCTTCACCAGCTCTGCGGCCTCCGTCGGAGCGATCCGCATTTTCTCATCTGCCTCGTGTGCGGAAAGAATCGTCTGCGCGACTTCGTCCACCGCGAGGTTGTTGTTCCGCATGCACACCTGCGCGAGCGTCTCGGCGGGATTGAACCCGCAGCTCGAGCAGCCGCCGATGTGATAGCTTCGGAAGAGCGCACGCTGCGCCCCGGGAAAGAGCGAAAGGAGTTCGCCCATGCTGGTCTGTGGATCAATCGTCGCGGTCATCGAACGTGCAGCGTAACGCGGGCATCCCGCGATGGCAACCGAAGCCGTGCAGACTCACTCGTGATGGCGGAACAGGTAACTGCCGTAGCCGACTGTGTCGCGCGGGACGGAGAATATGTCGCGCCATTCAAAAAAGCGGGCATGTGCCGAATGGATCTCGGTGATGTTGCAGCGCCGCAGCGCGAGCCGCGCCCTCGGAACGTGGAAATACTGGGTCACTGTAAACACGCTCTTGAATCCGTGTTCCTTCGCGATTCGCGCCGTGTTCACCGCGCTCGCGAAAGTTGTTTCTCCGTGGCTGTCGGTGATCATCGCGCTGGCGGGCACGCCGTGCGCGATGAGATAGTCGCGCATCACGGCAGCTTCGTCGAAGCCCTCCTTGCCGGTTCCTCCGCTGACGATGATGGACGGAAAAAATCCGGCACGGAAAAGCTCCAGCGTTCGATCCAGTCGGGCGCGAAGTCGCGGTGAGGGCGTGCCATCCAGCTCGACCTTGTTGCCAAGCACGAGGGCAACGTCCGAGCGGGCGATGTCATCGCGCAGTCCGCTCACCACAATCGCGAGCATCGCGATCACGAAAGCGCAAAGGGCCAGTGCAGCCGCGATGAGCAGCTTTCGCATTAGCGTTTTCTTATTCACTTTCAGATCAAAGAAACGCGGATGTGCGGACGGATGCGGGCTAGTCCGCCTTGTTCAGCCGCGCGTCATCCTTCTCCACGCCATTGTTCCAATACGCCTGCATCTCTGCGGGCGTCGGAGTTTTCAGCGGGCGGACGATTCGGAAGCCGAGGAACTGCGCATCGGTGTGGAACCAGATGCTCTTCGGGAGCTGAGGATCCTGGCGCTTCCATTCCGCCGAGGACGCGCGGCGCGCTGCGGCGCGGAGCATCTCGGGCTTCTCGGCGTCCCATGCGCCACCGCGTGCGACGTGCGGGTAGGGCTTCGTCGCCTTGTTCCATGGATTCGCGCCCGGGGCCTTTTTGTAAAACTCGGGGTCGTACTGATCGAGCGTCCACTCGGCGACGTTGCCGAGGATGTCATGCAGGCCCCACGGGTTCGCCTTTTTCTTTCCGACCTTCTGATACTTGAAGTCGCTGTTCTTTTCCCACCAGCAGTACTGGCCGATCTGCGACGCATCGTCGCCCCAGAAGTAGGCGGTCGCGGTGCCCGCGCGTGCCGCGTATTCCCACTCGGCCTCGGTGGGCAGGCGGTAGAAGTGGCCCGTCTTCGCGCTCAGCCACTGGCAGTATTTGTTCGCCATGTGCTGCGTCATCGAGATCGCCGGGTAGCCGTCCGTGCCCATGCCGAAGCTCATCTCGACGTAAGGCTGCGTCGGGTGCGTGACGGCGTCGGTCAGCTTGTTCAGTTCGGGCGCGAGGTTCTTCGATACGCGCGCCTTTTTCTCCTCCTCGGGATACATGAAGAGCTGGAATTCATTCCACGTCACCTCGCACTTCTCCATCCAGAAAGGTGCAATCTCCACTTCGCGCTGCGGGCCTTCGTCCGCGCCGCGGCCCTTCTCGTTTTCGGGGCTGCCCATCTTGAATTTCCCGCCGGGAATCGGCACCATGTCGAAGCTCACTTCCGTCCCGAGAATCGTCGTGGTGTAGGGCTTCATCTCGGCCTCGGTCTTTTCCTTCGAGTTTTCGCCGATGCGCTTTGCGATCTCCGCGACCACGAGCGCTTCCGCCGCGTTGTCCACCTTCGTCTCTTTCTTACGCGCGACCAAAGTCAGGCCATCGGGCCACTTCGCGCCCTCGTTGATCCACGTTTTGAGTGTCTCGGCCTCTGCCTTCGTCAGGCGCGCGCTCGATCCCTTTTTGATCTCCGCAGACGGTGGCATGAGCTTGTCGTCGTCGTCGGCAAGCTGGGTGGTCGTGTACACTTTGCTCTTCGTTGCGTCGCCGGGGACGATTCGTTTTCCGCGGATGGCTTCCGCTTTGGTGTGGAGCAGGGGCGCGTCATTTTTTTCCACGTCCGTGGATTTCGGATTGTGGCAGCGCACGCAGTTGAATTCGAGGATCGGCTGCACGTCCTTCACGAAGTCCACCGCGGCGGTGGCGAGCGTGGGGACGGCGATCATAATGGCGAGGATGGCGGGAGTCGTGCGTTTCATGAGCGTGGAGTGGGTGAGTGCGGGAGGATTCATGACGGTTTTATTTCTTGGGATTAAAAAGGGACGCACTGCATGTCCGAGCGCTGCGGGTGGATCAACACCATTTCACGGCGGTATCCGGTTCTCTCTGAATCTTAATCCTTATCCCAATTCTCCCCGTGGTCTCTCGACACGGGCAACGGAGGATTAGGATTATGATCGGGCTGTGTGCGCTCGATGTTGCACGCCGGGCGCCGGATGTCCGATGCTCTCGGAAATGAACATCACCAAGACCGAGCACGGCCTGCGCATGAGCCAGCATGGAGTGGTCATCACCGAACTGCGCACCTCGTCTGGGCCGACGCACAGCGTGGCCGATGTGCTCGCGGCGCTCATCAAAGTGCTGAAGCCCGAGGGGCGGATCGGTGTGCTCGGATTTGCCGGCGGCGGGATGCAGGCGCCGCTGTGCGCGCTCGGGGTGGAGACGAAGGCGGAGGCGGTGGATCTCGATCGCACGGGCTGGGATCTTTTCCGCTGGCACTGCCCGAAGTGGGTGCGGCGCGTGAACTGGAAAAAGGCCGACGCCGTGAAATGGCTGCGCGTGCAGCCGGCGGATTTCGATCTGCTCGTCGAGGATCTTTCGGTGCCGGAGGGAGGCGATGTTTTCAAACCCCCGATCACCTGGGACGTGCTGCCGCCGCTCATGCGCGACCGGCTCGCGCGCGGCGGCATCGCGGTGTTCAATCTCATGCCGCCCGCGGGCGGAGTCTGGCTCAGCGAAGTGCGGCGAATCGCGCGCATTTTCGGCAAGGCGCGGATCGTGAGCTTCGATGATTTCACGAACCGCATCCTCGTCGCCGGAAAATCCCTGCCGCCCGTGCGCGAACTCGGCGCGGTGCTGCGCGCGGCGCTCCGCATGATCGGTTCGTGCCAGGCGGAGCGGATCCATCTGCGGACGGTGTAGCGCCGCTGCGGAATTTATCTGCGGCAGAAAGTTTCTTGCCCTCATCGCACGGGCCGATAGCGTCCGGCGCTGTTCCCTTTCCCCGAACGGACGTCCGAAAAACAGCAACCAAAGAAAGGGAAACATGCAGCCGATCCACACGTATAACGTCGTTCCGAAACTCCCGGCCAATCTCGAACCGATGAGGAGGCTGGCGCTCAACCTGTGGTGGACGTGGGAGCCGACGGCACGGGCGCTCTTCCGCGAGATCGATCCGGTGATCTGGCACACGACGAACCACAACCCCGTGCGGATGCTCCAGCTCAGCCGCCAGGCGCGGCTCGAAGAGCTCGCGGGGAGCGATGATTTCTTGCGCAATATGAAGGCCGTGCTGGAGAAGTTCGACGCCTACATGACGCGCAAGGACACGTGGGGAAAGACGGACAAGGCTGCGGCGCTCGGCGGCCCCGTGGCGTATTTCTCGGCGGAGTTCGGGTTCCACGAGTCGTTCCCGAATTACTCGGGCGGCCTCGGCATCCTCTCGGGCGACCATTGCAAGTCGGCGAGCGATCTGGATCTGCCCTTCGTGGCGATCTCGCTGCTGTACCGGCACGGGTACTTCAAGCAGCAGATCAACAAGGAGGGCTGGCAGGACAGCCTCGCGCTGAACCAGAATTTCTCGCACCTGGCCGTGCAGCCGGTGCTCGACGCGGAAAAGAAGCACCTCACGCTCGGTGTCAAAATCCTGGACCGCTGGGTGCGCGTGCGCGTGTGGCAGCTCGCGGTCGGGCGCATCACGCTCTACCTGCTCGACACGAGCGGGGCGGAGAACACGCCGGAGGATCGCGACATCACCGCACAGCTCTACGGGGGCGATCACGAGATGCGGATCAAGCAGGAGATCATCCTTGGCATCGGCGGCATCCACGCGCTGAGCGCGCTCGGCATCAAGCCCGCCGTGTATCACATGAACGAGGGGCACGCGGCATTCATCTCGCTGGAAAGAATCCGCCGTCGCGTGCAGGAGGACGGGCTCGACTTTTACTCCGCGCTGCAGGCCTCGGCCTCGGGCAATGTCTTCACCACGCACACGCCCGTGCCCGCGGGGAACGATGCGTTCCCGCTCGATCTGATGCGGAAATATTTCGGCGACTATCCCGCGTCGGTGAAAATTGACTTTGAGACCTTCGCGAGCTTCGGCCAGACGCGCGTGGATCCCTCGGAGCCGTTCAGTATGACGATCCTCGCACTGCGCACGAGCCGCCACGCGAACGGCGTCTCCAAGCTTCACGGGCATGTGTCGCAGGGGCTGTGGAAGCATGTGTGGGACGGAGTGCCGGAGGACGAGGTGCCGATCACGAGCGTGACGAACGGCATCCACACGAAGACGTGGATGGCGCCGGACTTTGTGCGGCTCTACGACCGCTACCTGCCGGACTGGGAGGAGCATCTCACGGATCGGGATTTCTGGCGCAAGGTGCAGGATATTCCCGACGAGGAGATATGGAACACGCACCAAATCCAGAAGCGACGCACGATTGATTTCATCCGCGCACGCACGCGCGACCAGTGGATCCGTCTCGGTGAGACGCCCGAGCGGCTGCGTGCGATCCCGGCCATGCTGAATCCCGAGGTACTCACGATCGGCTTCGCGCGGCGCTTTGCGACCTACAAGCGCGCGACTCTGCTCTTCAGCGACATCGAGCGCCTGAAGCGGCTGCTGAACAACGCTGATCGGCCTGTGCAGTTTGTCTTCGCCGGAAAGGCGCACCCGAAGGACGAGCCGGGGAAGCGGTTCATCCAGGACGTGTATCGCTTCAGCCGGATGCCGGAATTCGAGGGGCGCATCGTCTTCATCGAGGACTACGATCACTACGTAGGCCGCCGCCTCTATCAGGGCGTGGACCTTTGGCTGAACAATCCGCGCCGCCCGCTCGAAGCGAGCGGCACAAGCGGCATGAAATTGCCACCGAGCGGCGGACTGAACCTCAGCGTCCTCGACGGCTGGTGGTGCGAGGCGCACACGGGCAAGAATGGCTGGGCCATCGGCCCGGAAATCCCCGAGAGCACGATCCCGCCGGAGCCGGCTTACGAGGACGAGGTGGATGTCCACAGCCTCTTCCATGTGCTCGAGACGCAGATCCTGCCGCTCTATTACGCGAAGCCCGACGGACGGCTTCCGATCGCGTGGATCAATCTCATGCGCGAATCCATCCGCACGATCGTGCCGGTCTTCAACACGCACCGCATGGTGAAGGAATACACCGAACGCCTCTACGCGCCCGCTGCCGCGGCGCACGCGACACTGGTCGCAGACTCCTGCACAAAGTCCGTGGAACTCGCCCGATGGAAGGACAAGATCCGCCGCGAGTGGCCGCAGGTGAAGCTCTCGGAAGTCGTCATCCACACCGGCAACGGGACGAATGTGACCGTCGGCGACAAGGTCGAAGTCAGCGTGCGCACGTCGCTCGGGCCGATTGCGCCGGAATTCGTGCGCGTGCAGGCGCTCATCGGCGAGGCGAGCAACGGAGCGATATCACAGCCCGTGACGATCGATCTCAAGCAGGTCGAGAAGCTGGGGAACGGGGCGTTCCGGTTCGCCGGCGCGATTCCGGCGCGCGAGAGCGGCAGCTACGGCCTGAGCGTGCGCGTCATCCCCACGCATCCGAACCTCACGCAGGAGCATGAGCTGCGGCTGATCACCTGGGCGCACTGAGCGGCGCGCGTTGAACGTTAAAGGTTAGACGTTTGGCCCGCCGCAGGCGCCTTCCGAATATTGATGTGCGTCGTGAAAACGCTGTGCCGCTGCGCGGGGATAAGTGTCCAACGTTAACCTTTTAACATCCAACGCCGGAGCAGCGCGCCCGATTGCGGATTGCGCCGCCGCACGCTTCCCGCTTCCCTCGCCGCAGCGCGCGTGACTGCGGTGCCGCGACACTGCGGTTGCCCAATTCGCAGCCCGTGCTTCCATTTACAAAACCCCTGACACTCATTTCCATCACCCGCCCATGCTGAGCTGCTCCACCTGCTGGAATTCTGCGCGCCACACGGATGGTGCCGCGATGATCGAGGAAATTCTGGATCTTGGTTTCGACACCGTCGAACTCGGCCACGGCACGCGGCTCCCGCTCGTGGAGGGCATTTTGAAAATGCACGAGGCCGGCCGCATCAAGGTTAGCTCGCTGCACAATTTCTGCCCGCTCCCGCCGGAGATCCCGCGCGCGTCGCCGGACTGCTACCAGTTCAGCGCGGTGCACGATGGCGAGCGCGACCGCGCCGTGCGGCACAGCTTCAAGACGATTGATTTTGCCAAGCGCCTCGGCGCGAAATTTGTCGTCATGCACCTCGGCTCCGTGCCCATCGGCGACTACACGCGCGCCCTTGTGAAGCTCGCCGAGGAGGGCAAGCACCTCTCGAAGGAATACGTCGCGCTCAAGCTCGAAGCCGTCCAGCAGCGCGAGGCAAAGCAGGTGCCGCCATTCATGCGGATGCTCGAGTGCTTCCGCCGCGTCGTGGACTACGCTGGCGAACGCGGCATCAGGCTCGGCGTCGAGAGCCGGCACAGCTTCGAGGAAATCCCCAGCGAGCGCGAGATGCTCGACGTCCTCGCGCGCATGAACCCGGACGTCATCGGCTACTGGCACGACTTTGGGCATGTGCAGGTGAAGCACAACATCGGCTTCCTCGATCACTTCGAGTGGCTCAAGCGCGTCGCGCCGCGGCTCCTCGGCTGCCATCTGCACGACACCGTGTGGCCGGGCCGCGATCACATGGCGCCTTTCATGGGCGGCGTGGAATATCAGCGCCTCATCCCCCTGCTGCCAAAGGACACGCTCTACGTCTTCGAGATGAGCCCGCGCCGCACGAAGGAGGAAATCACGACATCCCTCGCAAAATGGAAGGAGAAGTTCGGGGAATGAAATTTTTTCCCGCAATGAACACGGCGCAAGAAGATGGCGCACGGCGTGCATCGGGTAGTGCGGGCGTCCCGCCTGCTGTGCGACACATCCTGCGCCGCACCCGGCGGACGTCAGCTTGTGAACGCATCTCGCTCGACGCCCGGATGTGGTCCGCGGGACGCGGGACACAGCAGGCGGGACGCCCGCGCCACCCATTGCCCGTCGTCCCGCGCGCATGAAAAAATTCCTCCTCGCGCTGCTCCAGGTCGGCATCACCGCGGCCCTGCTGTGGTGGGTCTTCCGCGACGAATCGAAACGCCACGCGCTGAGCGACGCCGTGCATCAGGCAAACTGGTGGTGGCTCGCAGCGGGCGTCGCGGCATACGGCCTGTTCGAAATCCTCGCCGGCATCCGCTGGCAGATCCTGCTGCGCGTGCAGGGCGTGCATCTTTCATGGTGGCGGCTCTACGGCCTGCTCATGGTCGGCCTCTTCTTCAGCCTCTTCATCCCCGGCGGCACCGGAGGCGATCTGATCAAGGGCTACTACCTGCTCAAGGAAACGCCCGTCGGTCATAAGACTTCCGCTGCGCTCAGCGTCGTCATGGATCGCCTGCTCGGCCTGCTCGGCGTCGGCGTGCTCACCGTGGTGATCACCTCGTTCCGCTGGGACTGGCTCATGAGCGAGCCGTTTTCGAAAAACTGCGTGTACACCGTGCTCGGCATCCTCGCCGTCAGCGTGTCCGGCATGTTGCTCGCCGGGCTCATCTCCAGCCTGCGCCTCGTCCATGCGCTGCCGAAAAATCTCCCCGGCCGCAATTTCCTCGCGACCATCTCGGGTGCCTACGCGCTCTACGCGCGCGCATGGCTGCCGACGCTCGGTGCAATCATGATTTCCGTCCTCGCGCACGTCGCGCACTACACGACCTTCTGGTGCGCCTCGAAATCCATCGAGGACTCCGGCCCGCGCAAACCCTCCGCGATCGAACTTTACTCCACGCTGCCAATCATCGAGGGCGCGGCCGCAATCCCGATCACTCCCGGCGGTCTCGGTGCGCGCGAGATGCTCTTCGATCAAATGCTCACGCCCCTCGCGAACCTTGAGCAAAACGTCGCGCCTACAATCTCCGTGCTCGGCTACCTCTGTATCGCGTTCTGGGGCGCGGTCGGCGGCATTTTCTACATTTTCTACCGGCCCAGCCGCGCGCAGCGGAACGCCATCCGCGCCGAGACCGAGGCGCAGATGAAAGGGACACACCTCGGCGGATGAGCAGCAGGGCCGTCCCGAAAACGCCGCCGCGTCCGTTCGTCACCGCAAACTTCGCGGTCACCGCCGACGGCCGCATCAGCACGCGGAATTTCACGCCGAGCGATTTCTCCTCGAAGCGTGACAAGCGCCGCCTCGTGAAAATTCGCGCCGCGTGCGACGCCGTGCTCGTTGGCGCGCGCACGCTCGCCGCCGACACGATGACCCTCGGCATCCCCGGAGTCCGCGGGAAAAATCCGCCGCTGCGAGTCATCGTGAGCAACAGCGGACGCATCGCGCCGACGCTCCGCGTTTTCGAAAAGCCCGGCGCACCCATCGTGATATTCACCACGCGCAAGATGCCCGCAAAGACCCGCGACGCGCTCGCCTCGGTTGCCGACATCTTCATCCACCCGACGCCCGTGGTGGATCTCGCGCTCGCACTCGCAATCCTCCGGGCCGACTACGGAGTGAAACGCCTCGTGTGCGAGGGAGGCGGCACGCTGCTGCGGTCGTTCGCCGCCGCCGATCTGCTCGATGAGATCCATCTCACGTTCTGCCCGCTCATATTCGGCGGCAGCGCCGCGCCGACGCTCAGCGGCGTGCCGGGAAAATTTCTGCCAAAGAGCACGCAACTGAAACTCATCGAGATGAAGCGGACCGGCGACGAATGCCTCACGCGCTGGAGCGTCGTGCGCAAAGAGACGCGCACTGCGAAGTGAGTGCATCAACAACGACGATGCCCGACTTTGGAATGCAATCCGCGAGGGCCGCAGCGGCATCGCGCCCGTGTCGTGCTTCGACGCCTCGATCTTCCACGCGCGCAACGCAGGCGAGGTGCGCGACTGGGATGCCATAAAAATTTTCCCCACACCGCCTCAAGCGCCTCGATCGCTACGCGCAATTCGCAGTCGCCGCCGCGCTGCTCGCGTTCGACGACTCGAGGCTTCCGTGGAGTCGCGAGTATCCCGACGCGCAGCGCGGCGTGAGCTTCGGCACCGCGCTTGGCGGCATCTCGAATGCGGAATCCGAGCACACGCGCTTTTTGAAAAAAGGGGCCCGCGCGGCGTGAACCAGACACTCGCGGTCCAAGTCTTCGGCGGCAGCGCGCACAGCAACATCGCCATCGAATGCGGCTTCCGCGGAGTCGGCACGACGAACTCAAACTCCTGCGCGAGCGGCGCAGTCGCAGTCGGCGAGGCGCTGCGCTACATCCGCGACGGCTGGGCGGACGTGATGATCGCCGGCGGCGCCGAAGCCCCGCTCAGTCCGCTCACGTTCGGTGCATTCGATTTCATCAGGACGATGAGCCGCTGGCAGGGCGATCCCGCCGCATTTGCATGCAGGCCGTTCGACAAAAATCGCGACGGCTTCGTGATGGGCGAGGGCGCGTGTTCGCTCGGGATCGGGGAGCACGATCACGCCGTGCGCCGCGGCGCGTGCATCTACGCCGAAGTGCTCGGCTACGCGATGAACAACGACGCCTTCCACATGACGAGCCCCGCGCCCGACGGCGAATGCGTGACTGCCTGTATGACCGCCGCGCTCGCCGTCGCCGCGCTCGCGGCTGGCACATCATCCGCGTCCGCCGCACCGGCGGCACCTTCGAAGATCATCGCGTTCAGCAAGCCATTCGACAAGCTGAGCCCTGACGACACTGCGGATCTCGTTGCGGATGTCGGATGGGACGGCATCGAGTGCGCGGTTCGCGCGAAGTCCGGTCACATCGCACCGGAGCGCGTCGAGAAAGATCTTCCGAAGATGGTCGAGGCTTTGAAAAAGCGCGGCAAGACGATCGAAATCGTCACGACCGAGATCGTGAAGCTCGATCCGCTTGCGGAGAAAATCCTGCGCATGCAGACGCGGATTTTCTCCGGCACGAGGAGATGCAGAATCACCGTGCATTTTTCGCCGATGCGATCCTCTCGACGGACTTGCTCGCATCGCGCCGATCCTCGACCACGTGGACGTGCTCCTGTGGAGCGCGAACCAGCCCGTGTCCGCCGCGACGCGCAAGGCGCTGCTCGCCTACGCGAACCGCGGCGGCGCGATCGTCGCGCATCATCCCGGGACGTGGTACGCGTGGAAAAATTTCCGGGAATGGAACCTCCAAGTCGTCGGCGGCGGTACGCGCGGCCACGACGCGCTCGGCGCCTACACGGTGAAAATCACAAATGCCACGCATCCGATCACGAAGGCTGTGCATGCGAGTTTCGAGATCGCCGACGAGCTCTACAACTACAACGCCGACCCGGCAGGCAACGCGATCGAAGTGCTCGCCGAAGCGACAAGCCCGAAGACCGGCAAATTTTTTTCCGAAGGTCTTCATCGTCAAGCATCCGAAGGCCCGCATCGTCGGCCTCACGCTCGGCCACGATGCACCGGCGCACGATCTCCCCGCATACCAGACGTTGCTGAAGAACGCCGTCCAGCGGGCTGCGGGAAAGTAGCCGCGCCGTCCGGAGCAAGACCACGCGGCAATAGGACACAGGAAAATCCGTTGAGTCCCGCCTTCAGGGTTCACATTTCCGCTCCCGCTCCTGGTGAGCAGCAGCGGCGACCTGAAAACGCCGATGAGAGAAAGATTCGGACCGGGAACAAGACGCCGCCGCTTGCCAATTCCTCGCAACACCCCCAGCGTGCGCGGCCCACGGGATGAAACTCCAGGTCACACACCGCACACGCTACACCTACGCTTCGCCAGTCCGCGAGAGCTTCAACGAAGTGCGCCTCCAACCCGTGTCGAACGAACACCAGCACTGCGATTCCTTCCTGCTGAAAGTGCTCCCCGCCGCGCGCCTCTCGCACTACACGGACTTCCACGCGAACATCATCCACTTCTTCGAGCTGCCCACGCCACACGTCACGCTGTTCGTCGAGAGTTCCGCAAAAGTGACGACCAAGTCCCTCGCGACGCACCCCGAGTCCTCGCCCGTGCCACTCGCGAAGCTCGCCGAAAGCGGACGCAGCGAGCGCTGCTTCGACTTTTTGCAGGAGAGCACCTACGTCGAGAAAACCCCCGAGGCGTGGCGCCTCGCGCTCGATGTTACCGCGGGCCGCGACGACGTTTGGGGCGCGGCGTGCGCGATCATGGATCACATCCACACGCGGTTCGCCTACACGCCGAACCTCACGTGCGTCCACACGCACATGCGCGACGTGCTCACCGACAACCGCGGCGTCTGCCAGGATTTCGCGCACGTGATGATCGGCCTCTGCCGCGCGCTACACATCCCCGCGCTCTACGTGAGCGGCTACCTCTACAACGGCCCGCGCGACCACCTCCTCGGCACGCAGGCCAGCCACGCGTGGTGCGAAGTCTTCGTCCCCGGCATCGGCTGGTGCGGCCTCGACCCCACAAACAACCAGCCCACCGATGAGCGTTACATCAAGCTCGCCATCGGCCGCGACTACGCCGACGTGCCCCCCGTGCGCGGGCACTACAAGGGCACCACGGATCGGAAGATGGAGGTGGAGGTTCACATTGAGAGCATCGAGTAGCAGTGTGGGAAAATGCGGATCGTGCGTGCTGCGGACGATGTGACTGGTGACTGGTGAAAAGTGACTGGTGAAAAGTGACTGGTATCGTGATTCGATCGTCGGCGTGGATTTCAGCGGAAAAAGCCAAAGCGCCTCGTGAGCGCGCGACCAGTCACCGCTCACCAGTCACCAGTCACATCCGTTGCAGCACACTGCGCACTGGATTTTCCCATCACCGCCATTAGCATGCGCGCCCTATGACCAGCGTCTGGAATTCCGCACACCCATGGCTCCGCGAACTCGTCTCGTACGAGCCCGGCAAGCCCATCGAGGACGTCGCGCGCGAACTCGGCCTTGCGCCCGGCGACATCATCAAGCTCGCCTCGAACGAGAACCCGCTCGGCCCTTCGCCGAAGGCGCTCGCAGCGATGCAGGAGATGTTGCACCGCTCGCACTTTTACCCCGATGGCGGCGGCTACTATTTGCGCGAGGCCATCGCGAACAAAGTCGGACTGGCGCGCGAAAATGTGATCCTCGGCTGCGGGTCGAATGAAATCATCGAATTCATCGGCAAGGCCTTTCTGAATCCCGGCGACGACATCATCGCCGCGCGCCACGCCTTCGTCGTGTACAAGCTCATGGCCACGCTCTTCGGAGCGAACACCATCGAGGTCCCCGACCCGAACTACGCGCACGACCTCGACGCGATGCTCGCTGCCATCACCCCGCGCACGAAGGAAATCTTCATCGCGAATCCGAATAATCCCACCGGCACACTCTGCTCGCAGGAGGAGATCGATCGCTTCATGGCGCGCGTGCCCGACAGCGTCATCACCGTCTTCGACGAAGCCTACTACGAATTCCTGCCGAATCCGCCCGACGTGCTCCGCTACGTCCGCGAAGGCCGCAACGTCGTCGTCCTCCGCACCTTTTCAAAAATCCAGGGCCTCGCAAACCTCCGCATCGGCTACGGCCTCGCTCGCGCCGAACTCATCGACGTGCTGCAAAAGACCCGCCAGCCCTTCAACGCCAACGGCATCGCCCAGGCCGGCGCGCTTGCCGGCATCCTCGACGACGACCACCAGCGCAAGACCCGCGACCTCACCATCGAGGGTCGCGAGTGGATGCAGCGCGAGTTCGCCGCGATGAATCTCGAATTCGTCCCGAGCCACGCGAACTTCGTCCTCGTCCGCGTCGGCAGCGGCAAGGCGGTCTTCCAGGCGCTCATGAAAAAGGGCGTCATCATCCGCGACATGACCGCCTACGGCCTCCCCGAATGGATCCGCGTGAGCATCGGCACCATGGAACAAAATCGCCGTTTTCTCGCGGAACTGAAGGCGCTCCCCGACGTGCGCGCGGGGGCTTGATCCGTTTGTAGACGGGGCTTTCCAGCCCCGGCATTCATCGGCCCGGACTGCATGACGCGGAGACATGCCCGTGGGAGCGTCCCGCGTCCTTCCGTCCGCGGCTACTGCCACGAGACGGCGTCGTCTGGCGTCTCGTTTGGCGATGAGGGGCGCAATTTTCCTTCGTAGCCTTTTCCGCCAACGATCCCGTCCTTTCCGAGCGAGAATACCACGACCGGCATGCGGATGAGGTTCTCCGGCCCGGCGAGGTCGGAATAGATGGCGCTGAGGTCGAGCGTCCCGGAGTCGTCCATCGTGAAGACGATGCAATACTGCCGGCCCCACGGATCGAAGAGGCAGCCTTGGAGCGATTCGGGAAATTTGGGGCCGTCGGCGAAGCCACTGCGCGGTGTCTTCGGATCGTTCGCCATTGCTCCTTCGTAATATTTCTGCCTCTTCGGATTCAGTGCGTGGTTGGCGTTGGCCCCGCGCGGGATGTCGCGGAGCACGTCGAAGATCAGGCTGTTCGGGCCGCTGCTAATTTTGCACGCCGGGTCGCCGACGCAGATCATCCGCTTGCCGTTCGGCAGTGGCGTTCCGATTTCCGGGAAGTGGCCGTAGTCGTTGTGGTAGGATTTGAGAGCGGCCACGATGGCACGGGCCGTATTTCCGGCTTCCACGCGCCTGATAGCAGACACACTTTTGGGAACACCGCCAGAGAACAGTAATTGGAATCCAACATAGAGGATCATTCCTACCAAGATCGCGATGCCGAGTTTGCCTTCGATGGATCCGGACGCTCGCCTTCGGGGGTGCATGAAGGCAGGCTAGGCCGCTGCGGCTTTCACGCAAGCGCCCACGCCCGCAGCGTGGAGGTGGAGGGCTGCAAGGACGAGGGACAGCGCGGCTGAGGTTTTTCCTGATGCGCCCCGGCTTGCTGCGCGGTCAGCCGAAATTTTTCCGCAAGGTCGCCAAGCTCTTTGGCACCGCGGTGTCGGCGTGCTCTTTTCCCTCCATCTCGAGCGAGACGTAGCCGCTGTATCCCGCGTCGGCGAGGATGCGGGCGATGCGCAGGTAGTCGAGGTCGAGCGTGTACCACAGGCCGCCGCCGTGGTAGGTCTTCGCCTGCACGAAGACCGTCTTCGGCGCGATCTGCTTCAGCTTGTCGTAAGGGTCTTCGAGGAAATTCCCCGTGTCCATCAGCGCGCCGATGAATGGCGAGGTGAACGGCGCGAGCACGCGCAGCAAGCCCTTGGGAGTGCCCGAGAGACCCCAGTGATTTTCGACCGCGATCACGATGCCGAGTTCCTCCGCGCGCTTGAGGCATTTGCCGAGCGAGTCAATCGCCCACTCGAACGCCTCGTCCTCCGTGTGTCCGGCGAGCGGCGGCTCGAGGCCGCGCTTTTTCATGAATTCGTCGAAGTCCGGCACGGTATTCCATCGCCCGGCATTCACGCGGATGCTCGCGGCGCCGAGTGCGTCCGCGACTTCGAGACACTTCAACGTGTGATCCACCTGCGCCTGGCGGATCTTCGGATCAGGCGAGACGAAATTCTGATGCGTGCTCAGGCAAACGAGAACCACGCCGTTGCGGAATGCGAGGCGCTTGAGCTTGCGGCAGTAGGCGCGCCCTGCGGCGTCGAAGGGCGCCTTTTCCTTCAGGTCCATCTGCCGGTGCAGCACGTCCACGGCCTCCACGCCGAATTCCCCGGCGCGCTCGATCACTGTCTCGATCGGAAATTTTTTCTCCTCGAAGTGCGCGTACGAATACGTCGAGATCCCAATCTTGATGCGCTTCTTGAAACGCGGCGGCTGCGGCTCGGCGACCGGCGGATTCTTGAGGGGGGCCACGGCCGCAGCTCCGGCGGCGAATAGAAATTCACGGCGTTTCATTTTCGTGCCGCAGACTATGCACTGCCCACGCGCCGCTAGCAACCGCGCTCGCGGCTGCTCACGGACGCGCCTCGCCAAGTTTCGCGGCAATGGCGAGCAGCAGCGATTTTTCCGCGTCGGTCCAGTCGTGCGCCCCGGCCATTGCCACGCCGATCACGCCGCGCAGTTCGCCCGCGACGAGCATCGGCACTGCGATCGATCCCTCCATCCCCGTCGTCTTTGCCGCGGGCCGCGCCTGGCCGGAGGTGTCGGTCTGGAGGTTGCAGAGCGAGACCGGCTCGCGATTTTGCGCGGCGAGTCCGGCGATGCCTTTGCCGAGCGGCACCGTCGCCACGATCTGCACGATCGGCGGCGGGAGGTTGCGGTGCGCTGCGAGCTTCAGCATCCCGTCCTGTGCGTCGAGCCAGTGGACGGTGCCCGCCTGGCAGCCGAATGCGCGGATGGATTCGTCGAGGACGGCCTGCGGGTTGCGCGTCTGCAATGCGTCGGCGACCGGGGAGGGGATTTCGTCTTGCGTGCTCATGCGGCGGAGTGTCGGCGGTGGAAAAGTGTGTGGCAACTCCGCGCTAGCAGGCGAGAGATGAACAGGAGCGATGCAGTTCGCGCGGTGTTTTTTATCCGCAGAGACGCAGAGTGGGGGAGAGGATCACAGAGAACCGCCCTGGAATGCCCGCACGGATCGGTGCTGGAAAATCCTTCCACTGCGGAACTCTCAAATCCCCTCTGCACCTCTGCGTTTTGCAACATGCCGTGTCATTTCCAAGGGTATCGTTCCGGCATATTCATTCATCCGTATCCCGCTGCGTATTCCCACGCCTTGCGGAGGATTAAGATTGGAAAGTTGCCGCTCCGCGAAATATGTCGGTGTGATGATTCCCACGCGGCTGCAGAAGATTCTCGAAGTGAAGCGCGCGGAAGTGGCGAAGCTGCTCCCGCGGCTCGATCACCTCCGCAAGGCCGCACTGCTGCGCGATGATTTCCGCGGGTTTGCCGCCGCGCTGGATCGCGGCCCGTCCACGCTCGGCGTGGTCGCCGAGGTAAAAAAGGCGAGCCCGAGTGCGGGAGTGATCGCGAAGGACTTTGATCCTGTCGCAATCGCGAAAGCGTATGAGGCTGCGGGCGCGGACTGCATCAGCGTGCTCACGGACGAGCAGTTTTTTCAGGGCAGCCTGGCGTTCCTCCCTCGCATCCGTGAGGCGGTTTCGCTGCCGTGTCTGCGGAAGGATTTCATGATCCACGAGGCGCAAATTTTCGAGGCGAGCGTCGCCGGGGCCGATTGCATCCTGCTCATCGTCGCCGCGCTGGAGCAGGGCGAACTGGAGAAGCTTTTTCACACCGCCGCAGATTTCCAGATGGATGTGCTCGTCGAGGTCCACACGCGCGAGGAACTGGATCGCGCGCTCGATCTCGGTGCGAAACTGATCGGCGTGAACAACCGCAACCTGCACACCTTCGAGGTGAACGTGGCAGCCACCGAGGAACTCAGCGAGGACGTGCCTGAGGATGTGCTGCTCGTGAGCGAGAGCGGGCTGAAGACGCGCGCCGACACGCAACGCGTGCTCGACTGCGGGGCGAATGCAATACTCGTCGGTGAGTCGCTCATGCGCGCCGGCATCGCGGGCATCCCGGCGCAGATGGCGGAGTTGCTCTCGATTGAGGCGCGGTCTGCGGAGTGATGCCATTTCTCCCAAAGAACGGGACGAATGGAGCGGGGCATTGAAAAGCAGGCTGCGGCTTTTGCCTAAAACCAGCGATGGGAACTCGCGCAAAGGCGCAAAGGCGCGAAGAAGAAGCAGATCCAAAAACAGCCATTCGGCTATCAGCCGGTGTTCAACTTGAGTTGGCGCGGAGTTTGCGGACGTCGTGCTGCCTGGCGCGTCATTCTTTGAAAAGAGCGGCACCCCACGCGCTCCGTCAAATTTTTCAAGCCATCGCCACACGCGTAGGTAGGGGCGCTCCACGCGGTGCTTCGCCCGCAGTGGGCTTTTTGGGGCTTGCCGAAGTCGGGAGAACGATACGCTCAGTCGCCGAGAGGCGTGCTGATGTGTGCGTTTGCCGGGGGCGTGAAGTCGAACGACGCCTCGACGGATTTTTGCATCTGGACGTTGCGATAAGTCGTGACGATGCGGTCGCCTTTTGGGAGTGCGGCGTCGGTCTTCTCGATGAGGGCGTCGGCATTCATCCAGACGGTGAGGCTCGTGAGCAGGCGGCGGACGCCGGCGGATCTCGGTGTGAGGACGATGCGGTAGCCGTTGCCTTCGCGCGACGGGGCGACGCGGAAGAATTTCTCCACGTCCTGAAAGTTCAGTCCGGCGGTGAGGGCGGCGAGGCTGTCGTCAAAGAACTGTTTTTTTCCGAGCGTGTAGTGTTCGGCTTCGCTGAAATTTGGATAGTAGATCCAGAGTTCCTTGCCGTTGGAGACGGTGAGGCTGGGCGAGGATCCCTTGAGTTCGCGGCGGAATTTTCCGGGCGCGTGAAAGGCGATGGTGCCGGTGCCGCGGATGGGTTTGTTCAGCAGGTGTGTGCTGCGGTCTTCGGTGAAGTCGGCGGTGAGCGCGGGGAATTTCGCGCGCTGTTCGCGGAGCTTCGTGAGCAGCGCCTTTTCGTCGTCGGCGGAGAGCTGCTGTGCGCGTGCGGCACACGGAAAAATGGTCAGTGCGAGCGCGAGTGTGGCGTTACGGATTTTGGAAAAGAGGGACATAATTGAACCATTGTTCGGGATGCTCGCGGATGCGAACTTCAAACGCATCGGCGATGCGCTGCGTGTTTTCCTGGAGGACTTCGCGCAGCGGGCCGGTGCGCATCGGAACGGGCGGGCAGGTGATGGCTCGGTAGCGGTGGTTCGGCAGGCGGATGACAAATGCGGGGATGACCGCGGCGCCGGTGTGGTGCGCGAGCATGGCGGCGGCGGTGCTGTATTCGGTCATGCGGCCAAACTGCCGCACGGCGATCCCGGTGCCGTGGTAGGGACGGTCCACGAGCATGGCGAGGCAGCCGCTGTTGCGGAGAGTGCGAAGCATTTCCACGAAGGCAAAATCATGGCCGGGCCCGACGGCGACGGTGCCGATGCCGATGCGCTGGCGGCATGCGCCTCGCCAGCGGGTGAGCGCGTCTGAGGGCTCGGGCAGGGTGACTACGGTCATGCGCAGGCCGCGCAGTGCGAGGAGGAGCCCGCCGAGTTCCCAGTGGCCGAGGTGCGCGGTGACGAGGATGGTGCCGCGGCCCGCAGACTGCGCGGCGGCGAGGTGTTCCCAGCCGTCGGTGGAATCGAGGAGATCGTTTGCGCGATCCGCGTGATATCCGGCGCAGAGGAAATAGTCGGCGAGCATCCGCGCAAAGCAGTGCGTGTTTTCGCGGACGAGCGTGTCGAGTTTTTCGTCCGTGAAGCCGGTGGCGATCGCGAGGTTTTCGCGCGTGATTTTTTCAAGTTCCGGCGAATGCCGCAGGCCCCACCACGCGAGTGCGTCGGCGATTTTCCGCATGACAGGACGGGGGAGGATCTGCGCGAGGGCGAATGCGGCCTTGAATGCACGGATGCTGTAGAAGGAGCGCATTCGGTCAGTTGAAAATCGGGAGTTGAGATTCGAGGCTTTGCGAGAAGTCCGCGGTGCCGTGAGGACAATTGAGAGGCGAACGCGTCTCGAGCCTGTGTGCTGCCTTGGGAGCGCGCAGAATTCTGGAGCACCAAAGGTGCGCGACATGCCAGCCCAGGGCAACGCCTTGGGAATATCGTCTGTCACGGACAAAGCCCTGAAGGGGCGGGACAGGGTGTGCCGCGCTTTCAGGGCTTTGTCTTTTTTGGATGCAAAACCCAGGGCGGCGCTCGTGCCCGCGTAAAGGGCTTACAGCCCCACGCGGCTCACTCGCTTGCCTTGGGCTGACTTGTGTCGGGCCTTTGGCCCTGCGGACTTCGGTGTTCAAGATGCCGTGAAATTTTCCCGCCCTATGATTCCGATTTGCTCCCGCCATTTTTCCCCGCGCGCGCGACGAGGGCGCATGCGGGGAGGACGAAGATGAATGTCGCGACGAGGCACCATGCGATGCCGATGCTGCAGACGAGGCCGAGTCCGCGCAGGGCGGGATTTTGCGCCCATGCGAGCGAGCCGAAGCCGACGACGGTGGTGAGGCCGCTGAGGAGGACGGGTTTCATGAGCGCGCCGAGTTCGCGCGCGGGGTCGGGCGAGCGCAGCGCGAGGGCGATGTAGATGCCGTAGTCCACGCCGACGCCGAGCACGAGCGGGAAGGCGAGGACGTTGAAAAGATTCAGCGCGATGCCGGTGAATTTCAGCGTGGCGACGAGCGCGCCGACGCTGAGGGTGAGGCCGAGCATGAGGATGCAGACGGGCTTGAATGCGCGGAGGAGGAAGGTGAGCAGGACGACGTTCAGCCCGATCATGAGCACGGTGAGCTGCCCCATTTTCCGCTGCGACCACGGGCCGAGTTCGGCGAGCGTGTAGCCCCAACCGGAGAGGCCGAGCTCGATGCCGGGAATGGCGAGCGCGCTGCGAAGCTGTGCGGCCTGCGCCTCGGTCTGGATGTCGGTGGCGGGACGGATACGCGCGATGCCGACGGGGTTTTCGCGGCTGAGGAATCCATCAATGAGGAACCACCACGCGCTGCTCTCGGGGAGGTTGCGTTTCCATTCGACGAGGTTCATGCGGCCCTGCGCCGCGTCGCCGAGCGCGTCGAGGAGTCCGCGGGCGGAGGTGAATTGCTCCGGCGTGAAATCGCTTGCGATGAGTGCGGCGTCGAAGGCCGCGGTGGTCTTTGAAAAATCAACGGCGGCGAGTTTTGCGGCGTTGGCTTTCATCCGCGCGGGCGAGGTCGCGAGTCCGGCGGGGGTGGAGACGGACGCGAGCAGTGGTGCCGCTGCGCCGCCGGACGGCGTGAGCAATGTCCAAGCGGCGTGTGCCCTTTGCCACGCGGCGGAGAGCGCCTCGGCATCGGGTGCGCGGATGACGGCCATGACGCTCTCGACGCCGCTGGGATTTGTCCGCTTCATGATGGTGCGGAGCGCGTGGCCGGCGATGCTGTTGCGGGGTTCGAGGGATTTCGGATTTAGATCGAAGATGAGCGTGCCGATGGGCGCGAGTGCAGTGACGGCGAGTGCGATGAAGCCGATGCAAGCTGGCGCGAGCAGTTTCCACGGGCGCGCCATCGCGACGACGGGAAGGCGCGGGACCCACTTGCAGAGGAAGTGCGCGGCGGCCATCGCGAGCAGCGCGAGGCCCGCGCCGGAGATGATGTTCTGCCATGTGTTCGCGCTCCATGTGCGGATCGTGCTGGCGATGAGCCACACGCTGAGCACCGCGGCGCACGCGAGCACGACGAGGACGATTTTCCACAGCCAACGCGGGAGCGTGATGCCGAGGAAGAGCCAAAAAAAGGTCATCATCACGGCGGCGGCGATGAGGATGCCGCAGGCGATGAGCACACCGAGCTGTTCGTAGCCGAGCGAGCCGCTGCCGAGCAGGCAGAGGAATGCGGCGGCGGTGGTGATCGCGCCGAACCAGATTCCGCGACCGTGTGTGCGCAGCGCGGCGGCGATGGATTTTTCGTGGCTGTGCCCGGCGTCGCGTTCGTGGACGTAGAGCGCGTAGAGGATCATCGCGAAGTCCACGCCGAGCCCGACGAGGATGGCGCAGAGGCCGATGGTGATCATGTTCAGCTCGGCGTAGAGCGCGACGCCGCACGCGATGGCGAGGATGCAGCAGAGCACGAGGGAATCCATGATGGCGCGCAGCGGCTTCCATCGGCGGAAGCCCGCGTAGAAGGTGAGCGCGACGAGCACGAGGCTGCTCGCGAGCGTGCTCGTGATGTCGCTCTTCATCTTGGAGGACATCTCGGCGACGTACGGCGTGCGGCCTGTGCAGAAAATTTCCGGTGCGGGGCCTTTCCAATCGGCGATGACGCGCACCTTGAAGTCCTCGAAGTTCTTCATCGTCGCGGCGCACGCGGGCTCGTTCAGATCGGGCTGGTCGCAGTGGACGAAGACGGTGCGGAAAAGCGGATCGGATGCTGCGGAGACGTTCGTGGTGCGGAGACTTTTTAGCGCGGGGAAGACGATGCCGAGGGGATCGTATTCGAGTTCGGCCTGCGAGAGTCCGACGCCGGATTCGAGCTTTGCCCGGAGTCTTGCGAGGCGCGCGGTGATGGCGTCGGGCTGGAGTGTGGCGAGGAGTTTTCCGAAGTCGTCGTCGCCCTGGTTCAGCATGAGCGGCAGCGCGACGGCGCGCAGTTCGGCGAGGCCGCCGGGGGCGTCGAGCGGCGAACGATCCATCACGCGCATGACCCATTTTTCCCTGCGGAGCGATTCGGCGAAGTGCTCGGTGAAGCCGTCCATGTCCACCTCGTCCGAGGGCGCGACGAGGCCGATGATGAGTTCGCGCGCGGAGCTGAATTCGCGGTTCGTGAGCTTGTAAATCTGCACGCTCTCGAAGTGCCCCGGAAGCATGTCGAGCACCTCGCTGTTCAGGTGCGAGCGCCCGATGATGACCGCGCCCGCCGAGATGAGCAGTGCAACGAGAATGCCCCACAGCAGGCGCGGACGCTGCGTGATGAGATGCGCGACGCGCTCTGCGATTTTCAGCCGGGGATTTTCCAAATGGATGCGTGCGGATGCCCGGTGCATCGCGGGCTTCTGCCCGCGCCTACGATGCTAGGGAACCGCTGAGTAAAGCAAGGTGGTCTCCACGGAATACACGGAAGAACACGGAATCAGATTTCCTGCCCGGAAACGGACGCCAGCAATGCCTTCTCCGTGTCCTTCCGTGCCTTCTGCGGATTAAAGGCAGCGATTTCCTAGTCGAGGTGGCAGATCACTTTTTCCAGCACCGGCTGCTTCTTCAGGTCGCGCAGCGGGAGCGGCTGGCCGGTGGGATTCTGATGGCGGGAGTAGTCGAACAGCTTCACATGCCCGTCGTCGGTGCGCGCGTGGATGGCGAGATCCGGCAACGTGACGCGGACCTTCTCACCGGTGGCCTCGCCCTCGCCCCACATGAAGACCTCGGGCAGCGCGGCCCACGCGTAGTTCGGATCGGATAGCTTGCCGGTGGAGACGGTTTTTTTCGCGAGGTCTTTCGGACGGTAGGTCAGGCCGCCGTGTGCGAGCGGGCCGCTGATGCGAGAGGAGATCATCTTGAGTTCCTTGTTTTCCTTCGACTTCGAATCAATGCCGAATTTCGCCGAGATCGTGAGGAGCGGGACGCCGGGGCCTTTTGTGATCTCCGCGTGGAAATGATTCTTGTCGTGGCGGATGGCGATCTCGCCGACGATCTGTTCCTTGGCGCTGGAGAATTTCACCTGGCCGTGCCGCTCGGTGCCACCTTTCACAGGGGCGGTTGCTGAGCAGGCCCCGAGGAAAAGGGCGGCGGTGGCGAGGGCGCACTGCACGATGCAGCGGCTGTTGCGGATGGGGTAGGGGAGGGTTTTCATAGTCGGGATTGGTTGGATCGGATTTGGTGGTGTGAGTGTGCTTCAAGTCACGCCGGATGGCGCGGGCGCGGCTTCGGCTTTCAGTTCTTCGAGTCGAGGCACGAGTGCATGGCGCTTTTGCACCCAGAGGACGAGGTAAAAAAGCTGGAGCCTCCACCACACGCTGAAGTTCGGGTGGATGTTGCCGCCGAGGACGCTGTTCACGGCCTGCGGGATTCGGAACAGGGGCTTCGCCGCGGTGAAGACGTCCACAAATTCATCCGTGTACCATGCGGTGGCGAAGCGGAGGTAGCGGTTCATCTGGCGGTTCAGATTGCGCGCATACGAGGCCATGCGGATGCGCCCGAGGAGCGGATGGCGCAGGACGAAGTCGAGCGTCGCCGCGGCCTGCTCGGCGGAGTGGAGGGCGAGGAAGACGCCGGTGCTGAAGATCGGATCAATGAAGCCCGCGGCGTCGCCTGCGAGCAGCCAGCGGGGGCCGTGCATGCGGGTGTTGCGGTAGCTGTAGTCGCCGATGGCGTACACTTCGGTGATGCGCTTCGCAGCGGCCATGCGCGTGCGCATGATGGGCGCGGCGGCGAATGCCTCATCAAGCGCGGCCTCGGGCGTGACTTTCGCCGCGCGGAAGTCGGCGATGTCCATCACCACGCCGACGCTCGTGCGCCGTTCGTCGAGCGGGATGAGCCAGAACCAGTTGTGCTTTCCGCGCACGAGGCGGGTGAGCGTGGCGTCGCGTCCCTCGTCGCGCTGCACGCCTTCGTAGTGCGCGAAGACGCTGAACTTTTGCAGGTGATCGTAGCGGCGCTTGAGATCGAATTGCGTGCCGACGACGGCATTCCGCCCGGAGCAGTCGAGCACGTAGGCCGCGCGGATTTCTCCGCTGCCGGTCGTGAGCGTCGCGCCCGTCTTGTCGAATGCGACGCCGCTGACTGCGCAGGGCTGGCGGACTTCGGCACCGGCCGCGGCTGCGCGATCGAGGAGCATCTTGTCGAACCACGCGCGCTCGACCTGGTACGCGCTGCGGTGGCTGAGCTGCATGGCGCCCTCGAAATAAAAGCGCTGCGTGCGGCGTCCGCACGCGGTGGCGATTTCGCCGCCGGCCTTCGGAAAGGCATGGTGCTCGAACTCATCGCGGATGCCGAGCCTGTCGAAGAGCGCGAGCGAATGAGGGAGCAGCGACTCTCCGATCTTGAAACGCGGGAAGGCTTCCTTTTCGCAGAGCACGACGCGCCGGCCTGCCCGCGCGAGGAGGATCGCCGCGGCGGATCCGGCGGGGCCGCCCCCGATGATTGCGACGTCTGCATGTGATGCCATCGCGCACAGCATGGCAGGCGGGGCGCGCGCGGCGCAAACGGGAAGTGCGACGTGTGCGGCGCAGCTTACAGCGACACGGGCTGGAGTCCGTGCTCCGGTGCGGCGGCGAGCATGTGCCGGTCATTCGTGTGGATGGCCGTGAAGCCTTCCTCGGCCGTGCATGTGAGGTGCAACGCGTCTGCGGCGCGGACAAAGACGGTCGCGGGCAGACGGCTGATGCGCTGCCGGGCGTGGTGTGCGCGTGGAGTTCGCGGATGGAAATGGAGGTCTTGCTGCGGGGGGGGGGCTGCGACGCCTCTGGCGGAGCGGCAAGCCGCACTCGGGACGAATCTGCATTGCACGCGATGCTTGCATTCGCGGCGGGCGGGCGGGCAACGTCCGCCGCGTGCGCCTGCTCGACCGCTACATCGGACGTCAATTGGCGGTGTCGGCGATCTTCGCTGTCGCCGTGCTCAGCGTCGTGCTCGTGCTGGGGAACATCTTCAAGCAGCTCCTCGAACTGCTGATCAACCAGAACGCGCCGCCGAGCCTCATCCTGAGCTTCATCGCGTACATCCTGCCGTTTTCATTCACGTTCACGATTCCGTGGGGATTCCAGACGGCGGTGCTGCTCGTCTTCGGCCGGCTCTCGGCGGAAAATGAACTCACCGCGATGCGCGCGACCGGCGTGAGCATCGCGCGCGCATGTGTGCCGGTGTGGGTGCTGGCGGCGCTCCTCTCCGGGCTGTGCCTGTGGATCAATCTGGATGTCGCGCCGCGGGCGCAGGCGCGCATGAAGGACTCGCTGTTCAGGATTGCGACGGAGAATCCCCTGTCCGTGTTCGGCAACGACAAGGTCATTGATATTTTTCCAGAGCGCAAAATCTACGTGGAGAAAAGCGAGGGCAAGAAGCTCACGAACCTGTACATCTACGAGCTCGACGTCCTCAACCGCGTTAGGAGCGTGATGTTCGCGCCGGAGGGGGACATCGGCATGGCGACCGTGCCGGTCACACTGCCGGATGGCAGAGTGACCGAGGAAAAACAGATCATCCTCAATCTGCGCAACGGCCTGTTTGAGCAGCGCGACGACGACCACCCGGAGGACATCTCCCGCGTCCGTC
>Ga0315909_10001714_pt1 | contig 29173 bp, 22 predicted proteins | sample LakEriMetagenome_11_FD_203527 | JGI IMG/M metagenome (GOLD analysis project Ga0315909, IMG submission 203527) | Freshwater fungal communities from buoy surface, Lake Erie, Ohio, United States - Buoy 2 MA125 | ecosystem: Environmental > Aquatic > Freshwater > Lake | place: USA: Lake Erie, Ohio... | reverse complement strand
CGCACCCTAAGAAGTCTCACATTGTTTTGGCCAAGGTTGGCGACAAGGTTCGCCTTATTCGCTTTGGAGAGAAGGGTGCAGATACTGTAACTGAAAGCAATCCATCTCCTGCTCGTGCTAAGAAGCGTGCAAGCTTCAAGGCTCGCCACGCAAAGAATATTGCTAAAGGTAAAATGAGCGCAGCTTATTGGGCTGACAAAGTAAAGTGGTGAGCGATGGCAACAGCAAAAAAGAAGAACCCAGAGCTGTGGAAGCGGATCGTTTCCCGAGTGAAATCTGGCTCGAAGGGCGGGGACTCTGGGGAGTGGAGCGCCCGCAAAGCCCAATTAGCAGTTTCGCAATACAAGAAAGCAGGAGGCTCTTTCGTTGGCCCCAAGCGTTCGACATCTCTATCAAAGTGGACCCAGCAAAACTGGCGTACAAAGAGTGGTAAGCCTTCTTCAGAAACAGGTGAACGCTACCTACCAGAAAAAGCGATAAAGTCTTTATCCTCAGCAGAATACGCAGCCACTACTAGGGCCAAGCGTGAGGGAACAGCAAAGGGCAAACAATTCGTAGCCCAACCCAAGTCTATCGCCAAGAAGGTAGCTAGATTCCGTAAGTAGCCACATACTAAACTATTGCGAAATATGCAATAGTAATTTGCAGTAATTTTGCTTGTGTAATTAAAATTTATTTATTATGAGCAATGATATTGAAAACGCTCTTGGAGCGATGGGATTCGAGGTTACCAGCGGAGAGGTGCCAGAGGGTACGTCACTAGACGCCCCCACTTTCTCAGTGCCCGAAGGTGCAGAGGTGTTAGACTTCAGCGGACAGTCCGCAGATGCTACACCAGAGCCAGAGGCAACGCCAGAACATATCCCTACGCCAGAGCCAGTACAGCAACCTGAGCAGGAGACTGCTCAAAGTTCTTTTACAAATGAACCTGAGCCAGAGATGTCTGAGCAAGAGTTCGAGGCTGCAATCGCAGGTTACGTCAGTGAAAAGCTCGGCGTTTCCATCGATAGCATCGAACAGCTTACCCAGCTTTTGGAAGCTCAAAAAAGCCCATCAATTGACGATAGAGTCAAGGCGATTGCCGACTTCGTTGAAGAGACGGGACGTGATCCGTATGACTGGTTTCGCTACCAGTCAATCAATCCGTCTGATATGGATGACATCAGTGCTGTGAAACTACAGCTAGCTGTTGATTATCCTAACCTCTCTAACGAAGATGTTGATTTGCTGGTGAAGTCCAAGTACAAAGTTGACGAGGACCTATTCAGTGATGAAGAGATTCGGTTATCGAAGATTCAATTGAAGATTGATGCGGATAAAGCTAAACGTGACATCGAGAAGCTACGCGAAAACTATCGTATGCCCGTGAAGCAAGAAGCCTCTCAAGAGGAAGTTCAAAGTCCTATTGACGAGAACTGGATTCGCACGATGAGCCAAGAGGTTGATTCACTTGAAGCGCTGAGCTTTCAGCTTGGTGACCAAGAGTTCAACTTCGGGATCAACGACCAGTACAAGTCGAGCCTAAAGGATAAGAACGCCCGCCTTGACGAGTTCTTCGATCAGTACGTCGATGACAGCGGAAGCTGGAACTTCGAGCTTCTGAACTCTCACCGGGCCCTAGTGGACAACATTGACGAAATTGTCAGTGCAATCTACAAGCAGGGTCTCAGTGATGGGCAGCGCAAGCTCGTAGAGACAGCTGCGAATGTGGATGTAACAACTCCACGTCCTGCTGATTCAAAGAATGCTGATTCCGTCGCTGCGCAGATATACAACTACCTGAACAGCAATGACGGTCTTCGTCTTAAAATCTAAAAAACGACTTAATAATGTCAACTACAAACACCCCGGTGGATTTTTCACCAAATAGTTTTCGTCGGTTAGACCCGACCAAATACACCTCGCTTGGTGATTTCATCAACCAAGTAAACAAGCCCGACAACCGCGATCTTCTCGTTAAGACCTACGGCAACCAAGGCATCACTGGCTTCCTCCAGATGGTAGGAGCTGTGAAGGCTAATGGCGTTGCTGACGAGGTTCAGTACTGGGAAGAGACTCGCCTGCACCAGCTTCAGGTAGCTACCCTGTCTGCCTCTGCTGCGGTGGGTGATAAGACGCTTGTCCTTACTATGGCTTCCGCTGCTGCTTCAGCTACTGGTGCTACCAAGGCTGCTGCCCAGAAGTACCTCCGTGTAAACGACGTGATCTTGGTTGGTGGTGTAGACCGCTTCATCATCACTGCTGTTTCTGCTGGTGAGTACTCTCAAGGAGCTACTGCCTCTGCAACTGCTGTTGCCCTTACTGACGCTGGTTTGAGCGCCTCAGCTGCTGCTGTTGCTGCAAACTACCCAATCGTTGGTAATATGTTTGCCCAAGGAACTGACCAGAACACTGGCTACCTTGAATCTAACGTTGTTAAGCGCACGAACCCTTACCAAATCCTCAAAGAGGTATACAAGGTTACTGGTTCACAGGCTACCAACATCGGCTGGATCAACTTGGGTAACGGTGACTACCGTTGGTTCATCAAGTCTGAGAACGACACTCGTCAGCGCTTCCTCGACAAGCGTGAGATGATGATGCTCTTGGGCGAAGAGGTTTCTAACACTGGTTTGACTTCACTCGGTTCTATCTCTGGCTCAGAAGGCTACTTCTCTGCCATCCAAGACCGCGGTATCGTAGTTAACTCTGGTGCTACCAGTACCCCTGCCATTGCTACTCTTGACGAGCTTGATTCTATCATCACTGCCCTCGACAAGCAAGGTGCTATGCCTGAGTACGCTATGTACGTTAACCGCCTGCAAGACCTTGCCATTGACGATTTGATCGCCAACGGTACGTCTACGGCTGCTAACATCACCGCTGGTGTTACGACTCAGTTCGGACAGTTCGCTAACGCAGACGATATGGTGAAGCTTGGCTTCTCTTCATTTATGCGTGGCTCTTACACCTTCCACAAGCACAGCTGGAAGCTCCTCAACGATCCTACGTTGTTGGGCGCTAGCAACTTCCAAGGTGTTATGATTCCGTTGACCAAAGTAGCTGACCCACGCACTGGAGAGAAGTCTCCTGCTCTGGAGCTCAACTACAAGGCTACCAACGGCTACAGCCGCGAAATGGAGCACTGGATGACAGGTTCTATCCTTGGTGTAACTAACACCAACACGGACGCCCTGCAGTTCAACTACCGCTCAGAGTTCGCTCTGGTAACTCGCGCTGCTAACCAGCACGTGATGCTCAAGAAGTAATCTTAGATTGCTTAAGTTAGAGGGGGCTTCGGCCCCCTTTTTTGTTGCTAAAAATTCGCATTGAAACAACGACTAATTTTGTAGGAGTTATTAACTAAATTCTATTTAACTATGGCACGTCCAGCACGAGCAGCCGCAGCTCCCAAAGCGGAAGACGCAACTGAGCGCAAGGCAAAGATCTACTCAATCCCTAGCGGAGGTGGTATCATTGCAACAGTAAAGTCAGAGGCCATCATCTACGACCCCGAGACAAACACAAACCGACAGATCCGTTACTGCCCTAACGAGTCATCCATCTTCGTTGACGAGCAGTCTTCGTTTGCTGTTCGCAAGCACGTAGTGTTTGAAGGTGGTCTGTTGTTTGTCCCCGTAGACCAGCCAAACCTGCAGAACTTTCTTGACCTTCATCCCGGAAATCGTGCCAACGGTGGAGGTTTGTTTGAGGTTGTAAATACCGAACGCAAGGCAGAGGTTGACATCAATGAAGAGTTTGTTCTTCACGATGCTGTTGGTCTTGTCCGCAACAAGTCTATCGATGAACTGCTTCCAGTAGCAATCTACTTGGGTATGGACACCAACCAGAAGAACGCAGAGCTCAAGCGTGAGCTGTTGCTTGAGGCTAAGGCTCGACCGAAGCGTTTCATTGATTTGTTTGACAACCCAACCGTTGCCACACGAGCTACTGTGAAGAAGGCTGTTGATTTTCAACTACTTAACTCACGTGAGGACGGAATGTATTGGTTTGACAGCAACCGACTTATCATTGCTACTCCAGTTGGTCAAGACACCGTGAGTGTTATGACTCAGTTCTGTCTGACTGAAAAAGGTGGAACAGTTTACGAAACCTTGAAGGAAGAGTTGCATAAGTTAGAATTGTAACATATATTTGCAGTCATAATAGTTGTGCCTACGTTTTCATAGGTGAATTGTTTTGATTGGTTGGAAAGAGGGCTGCAGAAATGCGGCCCTTTTCTTTTGTTGTACTTTTGTATGAACTACAGATACAACTAATGGCAAGTGTAAACCGCGTATATTCGGCCCTCAAAGACTTGGTCAACAAAGACCAGCGAGGATTCGTTACGCCTGCTGTCTTCAACAACTTTGCACAGGTTGCACAGATGAACATCTTTAACGAGCTGTTCACTAGCCTTGACCGTTCGAAGATACTGCGACTGCGTAATGCCGACCCCAAGTCGGAGAAGTCTACCACCAAGCGACTAGAGGAGGATTTGTCTACGTTTGTTAAGCGTGCAACGATCTCGCAGGCTAATACCGTATTCGCAAAGCCCTCTGACCTAGCACGTGTAATTTCAGCAACATCTTCTGGATCAATCCTATTGGATCGCACTACGAAGATCAACATCCCGTTTGAGTACGATACCTTTAAGCTGGACTACATCTTAAGCAGCGAGCTCTCGGCTCCTACTCCCAATGCTCCAATCGCAACTATGTTGGACAGCATTGAGGTGTACCCAACCACGATCAACAAGATTATCTTGACATACTACAAGCAGCCTCAAGGTCTTGTGCCGTCAACTGGAGCAAAGACAACAGCTATGCCTCGCTTCGGCTACACGGTCGTCGCAGGCAAGGAGCTTTACAGCGCAACTAACAGCGTTGACTTTGAGCTACCGGAGCACTACTTTGCCGACCTAGTAATAGAGATTGCAAAGCTTATTGGCGTTAACCTTCGTGACACGGATGTTTACACCTACGCAACTCAAGAAACACAACAGCAATAATGGCACAGAGTTACGTTACAGTTGACCAAGTGGTTAAGGACTTCATCATCACGATGGAGTTTGACGACTATGCAAATACAGCATCTGACGTTGTCATCCGCAACCTAGCGAAGCGTGGTGTTCGTGAGATGGGCTTTGATTTGTTGAAGCGACTGAAGGCTACGGAGCTAGACATTGATTTGTCTACCAACACTGTAGAGCTTCCGTGTGATTATGTAGATTTAGTAAAAGTTGGAATTGTAGGATCAGATGGACTTGTATACGTTTTCGGAGAGAACAAGAACAAAAATATATTACCCGAGCAGCAGCCTTACCAAGTTCCTGATTATCTGTTGGGTTTTGACGACTTTATTTATCGCAACTATGTGTACGCCACAACCGATGGTCGCCTTTACGGGTACGGCGGTGGAAAGTACAGCGGTGAGTACCGAATAAACCTCGAGCAGAATCGAATTGAGCTTACCACTGGAACAAGTGTAGACACTGTGTACTTGGAGTACATTGCTGACGAGGCTCTGTCCGACAACCCATCTGTTCACGTGTATGCTGAGCAGGCACTGCGTTCGTACATATACTATCACCTAGTCGAGCGCAAGAGCAATGTGTCTCTAGGAGAGAAGGCTCGTGCTCGTCAGGAGTACTACAACGACCGACGCCTTGCAAACTCTCGACTCAAGTCATTCAGCAAAGAAGAAGCACTCAAGACGATTCGCAAGAATTTCAAGCAATCGCCTAAGTACTAGTAACTTATGATTGATAAACTCACACCTAAGTACCTCAACCTAGAGGACGACGAGCGTCTAGTTAAGGCTGTTGAAATGACCAACGCAATCAACGTGCGTTTGTCTTCGGAGCAGGACGGAGATGGCAACATCGTAAAGAACGCCTACGGCAATTTGCCAGTGTCGTTTAAGACTGGTAGTGCGTTACCCGCTGGAGACAATGAGGTGATTGGTGCTATTGAAAACAGCGAGAGTGGTGAGATCTTTTACTTTGTGTGGAACAGCAATGATGACCACACGATCTACCGATACTCTACGTCTTCTGACGAGGTACAGATTGTGTACCGCGACAGTGTACTTGCCTTCTCTAAATTCTACTACATCCGTGCGTCAATTGTTAGGAACCTTGTAGGTGAGACCCTGCTATACTTTACAGACGCCAACACTCCACCCAAGAAGATTAACGTAACACGTGCAATCTTAGGGTTGTACCCATCGTCATTCACCAGCGGCACAGATGCTGAGAAATTGACCAACATTGCGATAGCCAAACAGCCTCCTATGACGCCTCCTACGTTTGTGTTTACCACAAACCCCGACCTCAAGGAGAACAATCTGTATGAGTCTACATTTCAGTTTGCAGCTCAGTATGTTTATCAAGATGGCGAGCGTTCTGCAATCTCTCAGTACTCTGAGTTAGCTGTTGCCCAGAACCAGTTCTTTGATGGTATCATTGACGAGGAGCAGAAGCTTGCAAATAACACATTATCGATATCTGTTACAACATCTGTTGCTGACGTAAAGGAGATTATCGTACTTGCTCGCAATGGTAATGCAGGTGCATTCTACGAGATTGGCACACTGGTAAACAGTCCATCCACTTCAAGTCAGACAATTTCGTTTGACAACAGTAAGCTGTACGCTCCTGTATCACAGGATCAGGTCAACAAGATCTACGACAACGTACCACAAACAGCAGAGGCACTTGACATCGCTGGCAATAGATTGATGTTGGGTGGCTACACTGAGGGATACCCAAACATCCGCACTGACGTAGCTGTACTGCCAAACTACTTTCCACAGCCATTAGAGTATGAATTAAACGTAACGTATCCATCTGCCACTGGGGTTAACGATACGATGAGGGCTCGTCATTTTGACTTAGATATATCACAACTCCCTGCCGTAACAACAGAGGATTCAGTGCTGTCTATAAACATCGGCCTTAATCTTGGACGGATTGAACTTGTTTTAATAGGTTACTACCTTCAGTGGGTTCAGACAGATAAAGTCACCAAGGATGACAATGACTATGCTGGATTGATTAAAAATTACGCATATGTAAAGGCATCTCCGCTGTCATTGAATAAAACAATTAACGTAAGCGCAGGGCTTACGAAGTCTCAGATTGTTGATCTTGTAAAGGACACAATCATAGACACCTACAACATTGTTCTTGACTCGGATATTACAAAATTTGAGTACGCAACAGAAGTGACTCAAGTAAAAGAACTTCAGGCTCCAGCAATTTCTCGCGCAAAGCCGAATAAGTTTATTTTTTTATCTGGAGCTGGTCAAATTGGGATTACTGAAGATGACACCACGGCGTCTACTATCAGGTTCGGAATCTCAATGAAGAGTGCGGCACTATCTGCAAAGGCTGGATACAACTTCAACACTGGAAACGTACTAAACCTAGTAGGTGCCCTGCCTCCTGTTCGAATTATAAGTTCACTCTTTACAAGAGGAGAATCGCTAAACGAGGCATTCCCAGCTACAAATCAGTTATTCAATAAAATTATCTTTATTGATGTACCATCAATTATATATACTGGGGATTTAAGTGAATTCAATACATACACAAGTACTGGTGTAAGTAACGGAGTCTTATTGCCAGAGGGAACCGGAACCGGAGAGATGTACTCTCGCTATTTAACACTTGAGGATGACGTAGAAGATGCTGAATATATTGATGGATCGTTTTTATCAAGTGGTGATATAAACGGATATCAGTCATTTAAAGCTGGGGCTACACATTCTTTTGGTATTGTTTACTACGATCAATTCAACCGAAATGGAGGGGTTCAAACCGTTCCAGATATGTATGTCAACTGGTTTGACAATCGATTTGTACAGAACAGCTTATATGGTCGTACAGATTCTGTATTTCGTGTAAAGCATACTGCTCCGTCTTGGGCGGTAAAGTGGTCGCCAGTTTATGCAAGGATAAACAACATTACAGAGAAGTTTCAGTACTCAGTAATCCGCGCATTCACAGCAACGAACCTAGAAGCAAAACCATTTGCTGGTATGTCATCTTTTGAAGATGTAACGTATCTGTCAATGCGATCCTTAGAAAGCAAGAGTGATTCCTACAAGGAAGGACTTGGTGCCAACCTAGAGTATGTGTTTCAGAAAGGAGACAGGCTTCGTATTGTTCAGTACGGAAATCTTCAGCGATCAACTATAGATGTAGAGGTTCTTGAGTACTTTGAATTTACGGATGATATTGACAGCAACCCCATAATCGACCTCGTAAGTGATGAAACTACATTCAACACCACTGGCAGGTTTATTGCCATTAGGTCTACAGATATTACTGGGTTTGACAACTACAGTATCATTACTGAGGTAGATAACTGGAAAGATGACTGCGTAATTGAGGTATATCGAATAAACAAGCCCACCGAACAGCAAATCTTTTATGAGGTTGGTGAGACGTTTGGTGTAGTAAATGGAGTGCACCAAGGCCAGCGCACAACCATCAGTTCATTTAGCGTAGACGTTGTAGACTCTAATGATCGAAACAATCTTCTTGTTCATTCAAATATTATTGCATACAAGGGCGACATACTAACTGATGGTTCGGGACGCACAATGCAAGTTGGCAACGTGTACCCACAAGTTAATGGAATCTATAACTACGTGTTTTACGCACAAACCGTAAGCGGTTCCTTTATCGATGCTACATACACACTAAACATAACAAACAGTTCTGATGCTGTTGTTCAGATGTCAAATGGTGATGTGTACTACCGTCCTCGTCTACTTAAGGTTGGCGACAAAGCATACGCAAACAACTATAAGTTCTTTTTTATTGAGGACTACTCCGTAAGCGATTTCTTCTTGTCTAAGTCAACATCTGCAGGGCGTCCACACGCTGTGCAACCAGACGCTCAGACAGTGTTTCGCAGTGGATCAGTTACATACTCTGAACCGTTTGTAATCGACAGCAAATACCTAGGATTGTCAAGCTTTAATCTATCGCTTGCAAACTTCTATGACTTTGAGTATCTACACGGAACTATCAAGCAGCTTGTTGGTGATGACGACAGAGTGTACGTCATCCAAGAGCGTAAGGCTGGATGGGCACCAGTGGGTCGTAACATCATCGAGTCAACCGATGGAGCTCAGTCACTGGCTCTATCTCGCAATGTAATTGGTGTTCCGAACTACTACCTAGGCGACTATGGAATCAATAATAATCCAGAGTCTTTAGCTACTGATCGTGGGCGAATTTACTTTGCTGATGTACGGACCGGAAAGATTGTTCGCATATCTCGTGATGGGATCACACTGATTAGCGAACAGCTAATGGATGCGTTCTTTAAGGAGAACTTCCGCTACATTGCAACGAATGCTTCACGTCAGAAGGTAATTGGTGGAATCGACCGAGAGTCTGACCAATATATTGTATCTACAGACTTCATCAGTAATGCAGAACTTACAGTAAGTAATGGTGTAAGCACATTTGTTTATACTGCGCAAACTAACGCTGACGGGGATGCTGTTGTTATTGACCTTGAGTTTGATGATGATGATCTGTTTACTTTCTCTACTGAGATTCGTGAGTTCCAAGTTCTTTGTGATGAATTTGACGACAGCTTGAATGCTATCGTGTACCTTGACAAGATTATTGATGGACAGCCAGCATATGTGGGAGAAGAGTTTATCGGTCAAAGCGGGGTTATCTATGGCGTTGCAACCAACAGCTCATATGACTTCTTTGTTACAATTGCACTTGATTTAGCAACTGGTGAATTTACGTTTACCAATGACTGTGGGGCCTATTCTGGAACTATAGGAACTCCTAGTAATTTAGTGAATGATTTTACTGCGGCATATGATGTAGATGAAAACGTATGGGTAACGCTTTATTCATTTCGACCTGAAGCTGTTGCCTCTATTGACGACACAATGTTCAGCTTTAAAGGTGGCACTATGTACAAGCACTCTAGTGCAGCGTTTCGCGCACGTTACTATGATGATGCAGCTTCATATGCTGAGGTTGAGGTAGTTAGCAATAACAATCCATCAATGGTAAAGAGCTACGAGTCCATCAGCTTGGAGGGCAACAGTGCGTGGGCTGCAGAGTTCACCAACACTGACCAGTCAACCTCTGCTCTGGTCTCTGACTTTAGCAAACGTGAGCGCAACTACTACGCCTACATCCCACGCGACTCTAGCGCAAACACCGGAACTTCTACCATCACATCACTAAGCGGAAGCTCAGAGGTATTTGTTCTTGGAGAGGTTGCCACTGGTGGTGTTAGCGGATCTACGATTACGTTTACAACCGAGATTGGAGAGGTTCCGTTCCCAATTGGTGGGCAGCTGTTCCGTGTGAGTGGCGCTACCCTTGTGACTATGAACCTTACGGTAACAGCAATCAGTGGGTTAAACCAAATCACCGCAAGCGGAACTGTGACCAACGTAAGTGCTGGAAATACAATTGTTGTAATCGGAAACGGAGCCATTGAGGGAGACCAAATGCGTGACTACTACATCAAGACTAAGCTTACCACCACCTCTAGCGACAACGTAGAGTTGTATGCTGTGAACCTTGTGTATGCAAAAAGTAACCTTCATAACCAACTGGGTCAATAATTAGTACCTTTGTGATATGCGACCAAAAAAGAGTAAAGAACCCAAGAAATATGCTGTAGGCGGCTTTGTTGCAGCTGGTGCTTTAGGAGCGCTTCAGTCGGCACTTGGAGCCAGTCAAATGTTCGCTGGCCAAGCAGCCGCTAGCCGAATCAAGGAAGCATCAACTGCTCGTCCATCTGAGTACGCAGAACTGCTAAAACAGGCTCGCAATGCAGACCTAGAGACGCGACGTATCGAGGAACTTAATCGTGCAATTGGCACTGGCATTGCTGCCGCTCAAGGAGCCGGTGGTCGTGCAGTTATAGGTTCGCTACCCGGAATGGTTCGTGCTGCTGATGTAGGTGCAATTGACATTTTAGGTCAACGCCGCTCTGATACAATGCAGGCTCTTCAGTTTGGAGCACAAGGTGCTGAGCGTGAGATTGGTCGTGAGATTAATCGTGAGATGATGGAGCGTGGTGCTGCTCAGGCTGCGATTGAAGGTGGACTGCAAAACTTTGCTGGTGGTCTTGGACAAGTTGGATCAGCTGCTATTTATAGCGAATTAGGCAAAACAGTTAAGGATGTAGAGAAAGAAATTTCGCCAAATCCTGAAGATGCTATACGGCAACAAACTATGAAGTCTTTGGGTAAGACCCAAAGAGAGCGTGATAAGATTGGAGAAAGTTTGGTCGATCTTCAAGGTCAGCTTGACGAAGACCGAGTTCCGCTCCTTGCAGCAAACAGATCTAAAGTTGCGAATATACTTGCACCAGAAGAAGACGAATTTAATCTCGGAAGCAGATTGTTTCAACTTCCATCTCAATTAAAGGAAGGCGGTATGGTTACTGGCGGTAAGTTTGACCACAAAACCAACCCTATCGACATCGTTCAAAAGGGACGTAAGGTCGGAGAGATGACTGGCGGAGAAGTGATTCTCAATCCAGCGCAGCAAAAGAAACTCAGCAAGGAGAGTGCTTACTTCCGTACCTTGTTAAAGAAATTCAATAAGCAGAAGTAATGGCGAAACTAATACCGAGTGGCGTAGTAAACCTACCAAACTTTGCGGAGCTTCAATACAATCTTAACGAGCGTGAGCGTCAGAAGCAACTTCAGTTCGACGAGTGGTCGTCTCAGTTCGACAAGAAGGCTGGCACGTATCTGGACGGAGATAAGGAAGCTGTTCAACAGGCTTACTCTGGTGTAGAGGCTGCACTCAAAGAACTAGCTCGTGACCCAGACAATGTAGACCTACGCCGTAAGGTGCGTGAGGCAAACGCTTCGTACAACGAGGTTGCAGGCTCAGCACTATTTAACGCCGATAACTATCGTCAGCAGTGGGCTGCTTGGAATGCAGATCCAGATAAGTTTGGCGTTAGCGGACAGGAGGCTATTGACTTGTTCAATCGTGAGCGCACAACAAAGCGTGATGCGAATCAGATTATGTCGCTTGCATCAAATCCGTTTACTTTGATGCCAAAATACAAGTACGAGATGAGAAGTCCTGATCAGATTGCTAAAGAGATGGTTCCAATATTTGACCGTCTTAAAAAGGACTTTGTTAAGAAAGACGGAACAGTTGATCAAGACAAAGCGGAAGCTTGGGCTAGAGAGTATCTTATGGCTAATCAAACTGATCCGAATGAATTAAGGAATGCAATTGTTTTTGAAGGTGTTTCTCAAGGTAAAATTGGACGTAATGGACAAATCACGAGTCGTGCTGACTTAGACATTATTGATAAAGAACAATTTGCTCCAATTGCAAAAGGATTGGGGATAAATTTTAATGATAAGACGGTAAAATCATTTATGTCATTTATTCCTGAGCGCGACGTTTCAGCATACGATCAAGCATTGGCTAACCAAAAGCTTGCACTTGAGTATGCGAAGCTCGGAGCTAAGCAACGTGAAAGTAAGTACTTTGGAATTGATCCAGCTCCATACGTGCAAAAGGTTGGAGATAAAAATGTAGCAAATGGATTTATGATTCCAATTGATTTTGCACCAGTAAAGTCAAAGGGTGGTCAGATTGTAAAGTTTGGAAAACTTAACGGTGAACCATACGTGATTGAAAACGTAAAAGTTAGCAGAATTGATGCGGAAGGTAAGCAGTTTGACGCATTCCAAGAGAAGGGACGTAAAGCAACTACATCTGATTTAAGTCTTCTTCGTTCAGCTACTGATGGGCTTTCAGACACTTACTTCAAAGCACTTCCTTCATCTCAAGTTCAGCAACGCAGTTCAGCACAAGCTTCCGCTTCTGGACAGCTTGATGTAACTGGAGCAATTGAAGCTCTTGGACTTAATGAAGAGCAGACGCCACAGGGTGGAGAAGTTTGGTCTTCCGAGATGTTTGGTGAAAGCCAATTCGCAGCACCTAAGGTTCCAACCATTTCTGGAGTCACCATTATCGACCAGAAGTAATTAGTATCTTTGTTGTAATGAACGAAGAGCTACAATCTTTAATCGATCGCGCTATGGCCGCTGGCCGTAGTAATGAGCAGATCGTATCAGCGTTAAAGCAGAACGGCCTTGATGATCGCGGACTTATGTCCGTTGACTCATACCTTAAAAAAAAAAGTCCAAGCGATTTAGAGGGATCAAGTTCTCAATCGGATCTACGACCTTCTGTATCGGAATCATTAAGTAGTGAACGAGTACAGCTAGGCTTTGACGAGTCTGCAATACAGCAGAAAAAGAAAGCTATTGCTGATGCCGCAGCTGCACAGGTGTACACTGCTGTCGCTAAGACTGGCGGTGACCTAAACAAGATTCAAGACAAGCAGGCATTTGCCAACGCCTACACCACGTATCGTTCAATGTCGGACGATCCTCGTGCTGCATCTCTCCCACAGAATCCAGTAACTCAAAACGGTCAGATTGATTTTGCTGTTATTCCCACACTCAAGAGAGGGGCGATTGAATACATCAATGATCTAATCAAACAAGAAGAAAAACGTAAGGCAACACTTGGTGACAAGTTTACTATTCCAGTATTAAGTGAATTTTCGGCTGGCATTGAAGGAGCCATTGGTAATATATTGAAGATAAATGAAGCGATTACTGGAAAGGACAGCGAACTTGCTGATTTCTTTATAGATGACGCGGAAGCAAGAAATCGTGATGCGAAAATAGATTATGGTAATTCGGAGGAAGAGATCTCAAAAGGGTTTATTGAAAATCTTTTAGAGGGGAATGTAAAAGCTGCATTTATAAACTTTGGGGTTGACTTAGCGCAGCAAATACCTCAACTGGCTGTGGTAGCAGCGACAGGAGGAGCAGGACTTCCACTGCTTGCCGCATCAGCAGCTGGTGGTGGATACGCTTCACTTGAAGATCGGTCTGACCTCAGCGAAGGCGAGAAGTTGTTATATGGCGTAGGTGTTGGTGCAGCTGAATATCTAGCAGAAAAGCTATTCCTCGGCGATATAAACGCATTAAGAAAGGCACTTGGAAAAGAAGGCGTAGAAAGCCTGACTAAAAAAGAACTTGGCGATATGATGTTTGGCGCACTTCCTAAAGGCGTGCGTGGTGTAATGGAAGAAGGAACAGAAGAACTTCTTACCAGTGTAGCTCAACAAACTCTTGGAAAGATTATCGCAGGAGAAGAATTCAATCCTATCGAGATTGCAGAGAGCGCAATCTATGGAGGAACCCTTGGTGGTAGCATTTACTTGTTGAGCCGCGGTAGTGGTGCCATTGTAGACCCAGAGAACGAGGCTAAGATGCGAGGCTTAAAGAACATCCTTAAGCGCACAAAGAAAGCTGAAGAACAGCCAGATATTACAGAATCTGAAAAGGAAGCGCTTCGCCGAAAGGTTCAAGAAACTAAAGAAGCTATTAACGCGCTCAAATTAAAAGACGATGAGCTTGTAGCTCGTATGAGCGAAGAAGATCGCGTCGTTCTAAAAGATATCCAGACTCAAATTAAGGCGAATATGCGTGATATTCGCGCGGCAAAAACAGATGAGGGAGCAGAACAGTTAAGTATTGAATTTAGAAAAAATTTAGATAAACTAAACCAACTAAGAGATAAGTATGCTGGTCAAGAAGAAGTCAGGGTACCAAGTCCTGTCGCAGAAGGGGAAGCCCCTATCGAAACCCAACCTGTCGAAGGAACAGGCCAAGAAACGCCTGAAGCAGGTGGAGTACTTCAAGTACCTGTCGAAGAATGGACTGAAGAAGTAGTACCACCAGCCGTTGAAGAAACTCCAGTTTCTGAAGAAGTAAAAGCACCATTACCAGAAGGCATTGAGCGTTTTGCAAACATTCAAAGTTATGACGATGTAGTAGCTATTCTTGAATCTGAGCCAGTATCCGTTGACCCGAATGATGAGTTAAATTCCATATTTGATTTAGTTGATGACTATGACAATATGGAGTCTGGTCCTGAAAAGAAACTTCTAGAGACGCAGATTGCACTTAGATTCTCTAATCTACTTAGAGATAAAAATAGAAGCATTAAATATCCGTCATCTAAAAAGCGTAGGCTTGAATCTATTAGTTCTGATAATTCACTCATTAAGCAAGTTCTTTACTCGGAAGTTTATAATTCTAACGGGACTATAAAGTCTATAACTTCACGTCAATTAATTAATAAAGTCAAGGAAATAAAGACTGATATTGAGTCGTACCTAGAAGCTAACGCTGGCCTTAATACTAGTACTCAATTTCTTGGAAAGGAAGATGTTCGACCAACGTATTTTAATAGAGTAAAAAAAGAACAGCCAGTTCAAGTAGAAACAAAACCTGAGGCACCAACACAAAAGCCATTTGCTGAACAAACTGACGATGAGCGTATTCAAGGTCTTATACTTAGATCTTTTAAAAACAAAGCGTTCCCAGCTATACCAAACCTTCAATTAAAGGATGGTAGAAATACAAACATCCCATTAGGAACAACAGAACAGGAGTTGGTTTCAGCACTAGAAAGAGGAGAAGTTCCAACGAATGATGGCGTTGTCAAGATTTCAGATATACAAGCGGTAAGCGGAGATGGAGCACTTGTCAAAAGAAAAGAAGTAACTCCAGTTGCCGAGCCAGTTGCTGAGGTCGCAACCCCAGTTGCTGAGCCAACTCAAGAAGCTACTCCTACTGTTTCGAATGATGAGCAAAGGCTACTAAGTGACATTCAACTTTATGAGGATGAGATTGATAATTATAAGAACGAAATACAGATAGAGAAGGGCAACATTAAGGAGGAATTAGATCGTCTCAAAGGTGAGATTGCAAACGTTCGTGCTCAGAAACTACCGGCTGATGAGAAGCGTGATCTAATTGAGGAACTTAAGGCTCAGATGCAAGACGCTAAAGATGCTCACGATAGTCTCGTTGAAATATATAAAGATGGTATTAAATTACTACAGTCTGACATAAAGAAAGCACAGAAGAAGCTAGACAAGATTCGTCAAGAGCCAACGCAAAAGAAAGCCGAACCAGCCAAGGAGCCATCACCTATGGAGGCCCGTAAAGAAACAGCTGTTAAGACTGATGCTGACGGTAACGCTTTCATAACGAAGGATGACTTCATAACTGAATTTCCTGCGCTGTATTCATTCTTTAATTCTGGGGAAATATACCGACGCGAACGTTGGGCTACTGAAACAAGATCTGAATTTTTACGAGAAAATGCCAATTACGTAAATCAGTTCAATAAGGCTGTTCAGATTACAACAGGTGATGCTAAGGACTTATTATTGATGATGTCTTCTTACAAGCCAAGAACTCAAAGGGACGTAGAGCGATTCAATCAAGCATATATTGAGTCAGAACGTTTCTTGGCTCAAATGATGGCTGCTCAAAAGAACGATGTTATATTCAAAACAAAGGATCAGATTATATCTGTAATAAATAGACAGGCATATTTAAGCCCAGCCCAAAAAGAAGTGATGATTAAAATTGTTCAGTCTTTAAAATCTGATCAGCTATTTAATATAAACTTTGATAAACCTAGAAACTCATATTCGTTTGCTTCAAATTTATTGAAGCTACAAAACGGACATACGTTCATCCACGAAATAGGTCACTGGGGCTACTACAATATTCTAAGCGCTCAAGATCGTCTTGACTTTATGAACTATATGGCCAACAAGTTTATGGATGGTGACACCAACGGACTTGTATATCCATTTGTTGTGCCTATGCCCGGAGCTTTGAGTTTTATTCCGGAATCTGAAAGATATAAATATGTAGGAAACCCTATGATTAGGGCTGAAATAGGAGCTAACGCAAAAGATGACTATCAAGAATACTTTGCAATTCATTTTGAGCAATGGTACGCAAATCAGGTTGGGGCAGAAGGACTGTTAAAGAAGTTGTTTCAAGATATTGGAAGGGTACTCGATCAAATAATTCAGCTGTTTAAAGAGAAGGGGTACAATAAAGACCTTGCTCCATTCTTTGAGCGCATTGCAGATACCACGAAGTATGGTATGGACAAATCTAAGATTGACAAGATTGACAGCCAACTAAATGAAGACTTAAATGTTGGGGACAACTCTGTTGGTAACCCAAGCAAACTTTCAGAGAGTATTTCCGATCCAGAAGCTGAAAGCAAACTAGATATTCGTCAAGAAACTATGGAGGACAAGGCTAAGAAAGCTTGGCGTTCTATGTGGTGGAGTGACGACCAGCGTCAGATTCGCACCTTCAAGGAGAGTCTAAGCTCTATGTTGAGCAGAGAGGCTATGAAGATTAAGGAGTTTGCTAATGGCTTAAACAAATTGCTTAAAGGTGCCGATCAAGAAACAGTAGACCTTGTCTCTAAGGTTATGGATGGCTCTATTAAGCCAGAAGAGAAAGTACAGCTAACCAAGAAGAAGGATGGAGAGCTTATCTTCTCTTTGAGTAATGCAATGCGCGAGTACATTGATTCACTGAGTGAAAGCATCATATTCGATCCTGCATTTGGCAAGTTGTCTGAAGATTTGCAAGATACTATCATTAAAAATTTAGGAACATACCTTCGCGGTACCTACCGCTTCTGGAAGGACAAGCGTTTCTTTCCGGGCGAAGAGACAATCAAGGCTGCGATCGAGGAGGTGTACAATACAATGTACAACGAGAAGTTTGATGAGCTTGAAAAGCTATTTGACGTAGAGGGTCTGGAAAGCAATATTGCTAAACTAGAAGACCAATACGAACAGCTTCGTGAAAACATTATCGAAGAAGAGCGTAAGCTCCCAGCTGGAGAAAAAACTGTTGAGATCAAGGCAATGATTGCCAACCTTGACGCTTTGGGCAAGGAACTTAATGCCGCACGCAAGCTCATCGTTGAGCAAAAGAAAGTAATGAAGGAGCTTCTTAAGACGGACGAGATGACTCCAGAAAACATACGTGCATTCAAGGCTCTAAAGAACAGCTATATTGATAGCCAACTTGAGTTCTTGGCTCCTGCAATTAAGGATGACGCTAAAGACTTTGTTAAGGCATACCTTGAGGAAGCTAAGAAGATTCGTGAGCGTGATGACTTTAAGGGCCTTGGTATGATCAGTCCATCATCTATCAAGATTCCAAACAAGCAGTTTAGCCAGCGTAAGAACTTACCAGAAACAATTAAGGCTCTGCTCGGAGAGGAGAAGGATCCTATTATCAAGTTCATTGATACAACCCTATCTCTTAGCAACATTAAGTACAAGGGTGATATGATCTACAAGATTGCATCACAATTTAAAGGCACTGACTTCGTAAAGAATAACGCTACACGCGCAGAGATTGCATCTGGAGAATACAGAATCGTAACAGACAAGTTCTCACCTTTGAACGGAAAGTACGTTCACAAAGATGTATTTGAAGCAATCACCGATCCACAACTTTACTCTGCTGAAACAGCTTGGTTCCAGACGTACTTAAACATTTTGCTGTTGGCGCGTAAGACAAAGGTTATCTACAACGTACCTACTTGGCGCAAGAACCTAACTGGTGGTTGGTATACTATGATGGCGAATGGCGTGATTAACCCGTCATTCTTTAGCGATATGCGCCGCAGGACTGAGCTACTTTTTGATAAGCGGACTGACTCAGAGACGGAAGCTCTGTTGGACATTATGGCACAATATGGACTGCTTGGTCAAGGCGTAGACGCTAATCTTATTGGCGCTGTTAACGTGATGTACACGCGTCCATCTACAGGTAGTGATATGGAGTACCTAAGTACTTTAGAAAAGCTAGCTGAAAAAGGAAAGGGTATTGATAGTTGGCTTGGCGGAAAGTACGCATCTGTGGATGACTATACTAAGCTTGTAGTGTTCCGTTCAGAAATTGAAAGCTTTGCAGTTAAGTTGTTTGACAAGAAGTATAGCGAGCTTAACGATTCAGAGAAGGAAACTGTTCACGAACAAGCAGCAGAACGAGTAAAACAATCTACTCCTACATTCTCTCGGCTCCCGCCATTCTACTACAAGCTTGCGCGTATGCCGCTTGGTGACTTCTTATCATTTGAGTTTGAAGCCTTCCGTAGCCTTACAGCAAACTTTGCTAACGGATATCAGGATATCCAGAAGGCTATTCAGGACAATACTTTATCTCCAACTCAGAAGGCAGCGTATATGAAGGCTGGTGTTTCACGACTTATGGGAACAGCAACTGTACTTGGTGCACGTATAGCTGTTCCAACTATTCTGGCTGGACTCGCCCTCGGAGATGACGACGACTTGGAAGAAGACGTAAAGGCCCTTCGTCCAAACTGGATGGAAGGACATAGCATCGTACCAACTAACATCACTAAAGATGGTATGGCTACAGTGTACGACTACTCTATGGAGGATCCGTATGGTACAATCTTCGACGTAATTACTGACCCGCTATCTTTCCCATCGCATATGATCAGTATGCTGAATCCGAATATGGCGATTACATTCTTGTTTAATCTTCAAGATTCTAAAGACGTTTACGGAAGAGATATTGTGAACAGCTATGATAGTCAATTCACAAAGGCATACAAATACGGTGGTTACACTCTCAAATCATTGATCGTGCCTCCTTTCGCGTCGTCAGCACTTCGTGATGAACTTCGCACATATGAGTTAGAAGCCGAAAAGTACAGCCCATCAGATGCTGTTGGAAGGGTGGTTTCCAGAACAGTTATCCGCGACTATAAATATGACGTTGCTTCTCAGCTGTACTACTTCGGTCAAGAGTTTGCGACTAAGAAAGAGCAGTATAGTGACCTCAGTGGTATAGCGCGAGGCAATCGTCTTGCTCAGCTTGATGAGGTACGTAAGATGTACAAAGGTTTGATAAACATTGCCATAAAGAAAGGCAATCCTAAGATGATCTTTGACGCAAACAAAAACATCAAACGTCAGTTTAAGCCCGCTGAAGAAGCGTACATTTTATATGGTTATGAAATCCCCGAAAAACAATGAAGCACATCTTGACTCTATTAGTAGCTGGATTACTTACTGGCTGCAGCGCAACGTGGCATTTGAAACAAGCAGCCAAGAAGGACCCTTCAATCTTGAAGCCCACGGTTGTTACGATATGGGATACGATTGTGACACCACCAGTGTACTTAGTTGACACCGTTGCTGTTCCTGAGGTTGGTGACTCATCTGTAATCGACAACGATACCGTTCGTATTGTCATCACAAAGTACCAAGACAAGCTACTCGTGAAGACTCAGCTTAAGGAGGTCCCATACCCTGTGAGTGTACAAGCAGAGTGCCCGCCGCAACTTGTTCAGCCTGAAAGTAAAACAGAAAAGGTAAAGAATTATTTACTTTTGTTTTTAGGAGGGGCACTTGTCCTGATGATGTTTCTATATCGTTTCAAGTAATGGCAAAGACTAAAACCCAAACAGCCTCTACCTACAAGGCTAAGCCCAAGCAAAAGCGTCCGGGCGTTCACGCAAAGACCAAGACATCACAGCTCAAAACGTCAAAGCTTTATCGTAAGCTAAGCGTTGGGCAGGGCTAAAGAAAAAGGCCCGTCATACGACGAGCCTCTCGATCCTGCTGTGGTGGGGTGGTGTGAAACCAGACCAACAGCTTGTGATGGTAACTGCGAGTACGCTAAGTGTTCTAACCGTCGCAGCTCAAGCAGTCGGGGTTCATCGCCTTACTAGCGATATCTCCACGCAGCACTGACTCAGTTCGCATATAGTACAGAGTCTTTACTCCTTGACGCCAAGCCTCCATATGAACTTGGTTGATCCACTTCGGAGTTGCCTCTGATGGAAACGCAAGGTTAAGACTAACAGCTTGGTCAATGTACTGCTGACGTAGGCCCGCTTGGATTACAAGGTCGAGCTGGTTGATCTCCTTGAAGGTCTTGAACACATCCTTTACTGGAACGCTATCAATCATAGCATCAAGTTCGTCTTGGTGTACAAGCTTACCACGTTGGTAGAACCAAGGCTCAAGCGCAGCAACCTCCTGAACAGAACCTCCGTCTGCAAGAATCTGATCCCACACCTCTTTAGTGTTGGCACCAATCTTCTTCAGTAAGCGCTCCAATGTGGGGTTTTTACGAATGAACGTACCCTTAGCTGACTGCTCGGTAAACACGTTAGCTGCCCACGGCTCAATGCCTGCACTTACGTTACCGCTTAGTTTGCTGTTGGATACAGTTGGTGCAATTGCACGCAGGTGGGTGTTACGAACATTGAACCCACGGCACCACAAAGGCTCGCCGTAGATGCGTGCCATATCACGACTCGCACGATCGCTCTCCATCTTAATGTGGGAGAAGATCTTACGTGTCTCGAGCTGGGCTTGTAGGCCCTCAAATGGTACTCCACGTTGCTGCAAGTAGGTGTGCCATCCGAGTGCGCCCAGTCCAAGTGCCCGTCCCTTTTCAGCGGAGCGAACCGAATTTTCGAAGCCCTTCATATTCTTGGCTTTCTGGATGAACTCCTCTAGCACCCCGTCCAAGAAGAACGTGGAGTAGTAGACTAGATCTGTGTCCTTCCACTCCTCGTACTTAGCGAGATTAAGTGAAGATAGACAGCAGACAAAACTGTGTGACTCATCCGTGTGGAGTGTGATCTCCGAACAGATGTTGGTCATATAAACCTTCAGACCGTTGTGCTTGTATGGCTCTGGGTTTTGCTTGTTTACGTTGCCGCGGTACATAATGTATGGCTCACCAGTAGCCTTGCGCTTTTGGATAACCTTAGACCAACGCTTGCGGGCCTCGTCATCGCCATCCTCCAGCTTACGCATAAACTTATCTGACACAACTACACACTGGTGTAGGTTCAGCGACTGGCGGTTCACGTCACCCTTCGGTTCACGAATCTCGATCCAATCCCAGAAGTCTCCGTGTTCGATGTTGAGGTTAACAGATGCTGCACCGCGACGTACATTACCCTGAGAAGTAGCAAGGATAGTTGAGTCATATATCTTACAGAAAGGAACTACGCCATCGGTTGTGCCATTGCTGTTGGAGATAGGTGACCCTGATGGACGAAGCATATTCACTCCGATGCCTACGCCTCCTCCGTGTTTAGCTAGCATCATCATCTCTAGGTTCTTGGCTCCGATGTCGTGCACACTGTCAGCAACGTCAATACCGAAACAGCTGATGGGCAGGCCGCGGTCGGTACCCATATTTGCTAGTACTGGCGTAGCAAGACCAAGCCAGTTGTTCCAGATGTATTCAAAGAACTTCTCCGCAAGCTCAGGCTTGTAGAGGCGCTTTGCTGCAGCGTTAGCCGCACGCCAGTAGGCATCACGCGGTGTTTCGCCCGGAAGTAAGTAGCCCTTTGAGATTGTCTTGCAGTACACATCAGTGTTTCCCCATTCGGGGTAGTCGACACCCAGCACCCAGCCAAAGTCGTCTCCGTAGTTTTTAGCCATAATTAGTCCCAGATTGATTCAAAGTCTTCTCCTTCTCCAGCCTTGCTATAGTCCGTTGGTCGAACAGCAAAGAAGTCTGTGTGTGTTACGCCTCCAGACAGGTGGTTGAACCACTCAAGCTCAGCAGCTTTCTCAGCATCGTATGGAATGATAGCTTCGTAGCCAAGCTCAACAAGCTTCTCGTTTGCACGCATCTTGATGAACTCCTTGAGGTCGTCTGCCTTCAGGTTATCAAGGTCACCCATCTCAAACATCTTGTCGATGAAGTTTACCTCTAGCTCAACAGCAATACGTGCTGCCTCTTCTACTTCCTTACGTACTTCTGCACGGATGGTAGGATACTCTTGGCATACGTGGTTGAACAGAACGCAACCCATCTTACTATGGAGGCTCTCGTCACGTACGCTCCACTTCATCTGCTGTCCAATACCTTTCAGTAGGTTACGCATCTGAAACGAGTAGAGAACAGCAAAGGATGAGTACAGAGCTACGCCTTCTGCAAACGCAGAGAACACAGCGATAGAACGAGCGATGTCTTTGCGTCCTACTGGGCTAATCTTCAGAACGTTGTGATCATATCCTGCCTTAGTATTGACTAGGTTCTCAAAGCGTGCCGCGGTAGATGGCTCGTGAAGAAATGCCTCGAAGTTCTCAAGGCCGAGCGTCTCGTTTAGGTAGCTGTATGCTGCAGCGTGGATCGTCTCCTGAGATCCGAACATCATAGCCATCTGCTTGATCTCGTGCTTGGGGAACCACTTGGTTACCATACTGGTCCAGTAGTCGCCAACAGCAGTTTCTGTTTGAGCAAAGCCCAATAGGATGTTACCAACTAGATTGCGCTCAGCGTCGGTAAGGTTCTCTCGGAAGTCCTTAACGTCGCCCTGCATTGGGATTTCAGTGTGAAGCCAGAAGGCTTGTGCCTGAGGAAGCCATCCATCTGTGAAGTACACGTTGTACTCGAATGGCTTGTAATGGATTCGTTCGTCGAACAGTCCCATATTGATTGGTTTTATATTAGACAAAAAAGGGTCACACCTGTGACCCAAACGGAACGCGAAGATAAGAATATGCTACAAACCCAGCAAGTCTGTGATGTCTTTTCCTTGCAAAATATTATAGTATCCTACTACCTTGACAATCATATTGTTGTTAGAAAAGTGGGTAGTCTTTGGCATACGTCGCTCTTCCCACGATGGTTCCGGAAGCTCCGTCAAACGGAACGACCACACCCCGATGGGAGTTGAGTTGATGTACACAGGCACTGTGCCGAACATAGATGCACGGTTAACGAGCGCATCATACTTAATCTTCTCTATAACTAAATCGTTATAGTGTCGATTTCTGCACTTGAGTTCGATGTCTGCGTTGTAGCTGATCGAGTAGCAGTCGTACTTAGACATCTGGTGTTCGCTAAGTTCCAAGTCAGGAGCTAGTCGTTCTTTGATGAGCTTGAACAGCTCCCGCTCGTACTTAATCATAGGTAGTTGTAAAAAGATATGTATGCGTCAACCTTTAATATCGGACCAAGTTCAGAAGCCGCAATTGCATACTCTCCGTCGTGTGTGTAGTTTGTACTACATCTTAAGTCCTTGACGTACTTCCACTTACACATAAATGACGCTGAGTCTATGTTGCCAATACTGGGCGTGTTTGTTGCGTGAAGCCTCTTATCTCCGTTATTCCATAGCTGTCCCCAAGTTATGATTGCGGCATCAGTGTCTACAAGTCCAGACACTGTGTTGTACCAGTCCGGATGTATTACGTTGTCGCTGTCTAGCCAAAATATCCAGTCGTTGTCTTCAAACGGATAGTTGTCGAATGCGTAGTTTCTATTGTGAGCTCCAGCATCACCAGTCATACCAGACTCCATACAAACAGCACCGTCAACATCAATTGGCTCTACAGATGAATCAAAAACAATGATCCAGTTGCAGTCCTTTGGGATGCTTGACTTAATCTTTTCAAGATTGTCAGGACGGTGGCACGGAGTAAGTAGGTGGATCATACCAAGTACTTTATTCTCTTAAGGTTAACCTTGTCAAGGTTATAGTCCTCGTGGTCACAAAGGTCGTCAAACAGATTATTGGCTAACTTCTTTGCACGCTTCTTGTCCATTGACTCAATAGCATCAGCCCACTCCTGCGGAGTACGACACAGCATACCAGTCTCCCCGTGACGGATGATTCCGTTGTATGGACGGGTGTTTGATGCAATAACAGCTGTCCTTGTCCAAGCCGCCTCTGCAATCTTTAGGTCGCTTTTGCACCAGTTGAACTTGTTTGGAACAAGCGGAACAAAGCTTACGTCGATGTCTCGGTATAGCTTTCCATAGGTCCAGACGTCACTTGCCGGAAGTATCTTGTTGTAGTTGAAGATGTGGTCGTACCCCATATTCTCTACACCAACCGTGTAGATCTTGGAATAGTCGTACTTAATCTCCATCACATCATAAAGGTGGCTAGAAGCCCCCATATAGCCAAAGCGGAGGCTACTAGAAGGATTTTTTCTTGGGTTTCCCCACTGATCTTCAGTTTCATCAACAGCATTGTTTACAAATTCAATAACAGCCTTTGGGTTCTCAGCCTGCATAATCTTTCCAAGGTACCTAGAAGGTGTCCAGATCACGTCTGCAATCTTGATAGTCTTCTTGATGTCTGGCCCGTAGTATGCCTCATACAAAGCCTTCGATGGGTTCTCTGGATTAAGCACCCAGTAATCGTCTAGGTCAAGTATAAGCTTTACGTTGTGACGCTTAAGCATACGACTGAACTCCTTGTGGTTGTTCACCGAAACCTTACGTGACACAACAAGGTTATCAACCAGATCAAGGTTGATGTCCTTAAGGTCAGTCAACAATTGAACCCAGTGAACTTCAAGACCCTGCTCTTGCAGTCTTCGCATTGGCACTATAAGCCTGTGATAGTTTACACCACCAAGGCTGTCCAGATGAACGATGGTCATCAGCTATGCTGTTCGTTGTACTCCGTAAGTGCCGCACGAATCATATCTAGTTCGATACGGAATGAGCGTGAGTACTTATTTGTTATCTCGCTTACTTGCTTTTGATCCAGAAGCGGGCTTCCCTTTTCGTCGTGCAGGTCTTCGTACAGCTCCGCGCTTGCTGCCGAGATCCGGCTTGTCGCTATGAAGTAGATTCGGCTCAGTTGTTCTAGAGTCATTTTCGATTAAAGTATAGTTGTAACAAATTATTTTAGCAATGTACTGATCCTTTTTAAGGTCGCCATCAAACGTGATTCTAAGGTCCACGAAATATTTAGGAGTATCGTCGTGAACGTATCCATTATACCGTAAATAATCTGCAAGAAACTTAACAGCAACAATAGAGTTGTCAAGATCATACTTAGAATTGTAGCGTAGATGGATAGCAAAACGGTCCATAGTCCACCTATCAAATCCTTCAAGCGCTCTGGCAAGACCCTCATAGTACTGTTCTTTTTGCTTGACGCGGTACGTCCAAAACTTGCCAGAGTAGAGCTGATTAAGTGACGGAGGCTTTGGTATTGATACTTCAACTTCATTGCATTCAATTGTCATTAAGCAAATATACTAGAACGCATCTGAATACGCAACACCTTCGAAATCTATACGCTGAGGCGCCTCTTGCTTGAGAATAGATGTAAACATCGGCTTACTGCTAAACTTGTTTACGAAGCCGGTGTTGAACTTGTTCATCTCAAACAGGACTGGGTAGTCAAGACTCGTTGGCTCACCACCAGACTCTGTCTCTCTGATCTTGCGCACGTGTACCTCGATGGTGCGTCGCATATCGTACTCACTGTGCTGAATCTTGCGGTGGAACGTGAGAAAGTTGTCGCTCTTGTTGACGAACTTGCCGCCACCTTCAGTGTCCTCAGCGTACGGAGCCTGAGGTAGTCCGTCGTCTCCCTTCCTACGTTGAGCCTCTGTCACTGCGTGAGTGGACAGCCATAGCGCCATATTGTGGGCCTGAGTAAACTTAAGGAACTCTGATGCCGCCTCGTAGTGGTAGTCGTGTGTAGACAGCGCACTGCCGTGGCTCATACGGATGCTCAAGCTGTTGTACGGATCGATGAAGAATCCATCGTAGTTGCCCTGCCGGATAAGCTTCTCTGCGAATATCATCAGGTCAGTGTACGAGTACAGGTTCTTGTTGCTGATGATGGTGAAGTGATCGTTCACCCACTGGTATGCAATCTTAAGTTCGTGTGGTCGTAGCTCCTTCACTGGCACGTTGGTGGCAAACTGGATGAGCTTCATCTTTACCGCGGCGGTTCTGTTCTCCGCAGAGTACACGATCCATCGCCAGTTGTGGCAAACAGCAGACGACACAATCATATACATCGTAAACGTAGACTTACCAATGTTCGATATGCCGTTGATGATGTTGAAGTCACGCTTGAACAAGAAGTGCTCGTCAAGCTTCGTACATCCAGTGGACAAACCAAGAATAAGTTTGCCGTCAATGTAGTCCTGAATCCATCGGTAGTCTTCGTCGTCTGAGGAGATGAACGACATATCGCCGTCGTTGATCATCATCTCCATCTTGACAGCGTTCTCGTTCTCGAGCACCTCACGGATTGGCATTGTCTTGCCCTTCTCTAGTCCGTCGCGGATGGTATTTCTTGCTGTTTCAATAGAGTCAACGTCACGCTTAAGTATCTCACGCTCAAGTACGTGGATAGCTTCTTCTTCTTCCATACGACCAACAGCTACGTAGCCACCGCAAAGCATTGCGGCCTTCAGTAGTGTGGCGTGCTTCTCTCCGTCATCTGCCCGACGGATCATTGAGGAGACAACAGCTAACTTGTTGTAGTCGGTGTAGTGGTCCTTCTGCTCTGCCTTCTGTGAGATAGCCTTCTCAGATAGCATCTGTCCAAAGACTCGTGAGTTCTCGTTGACTACGATGTCTATATCGTAGCTGTCAAAACAGGCACGAGACTCGTTGATGCCAGTAGGGTCTACCTCAAGTCCGTACTCCTTGTCGAAGTAGGCTTGCAACGCACGGAAGTGGTCGCGGTGTAGGCTTGGGTTAGACACACGGACCAAAGCCTTAAGTCCCTCACCTGATGGTGATATCCAGCAGGCAAAGACGTAAGGATCTGTAGACAGTACGTTCTTGCTGTCGACTACATCAATGTGGTCAAAGTCAAGAACGATAAGTGTGCTATGTTCTGTCAGTGCGTCGTCACGACGCGACTCAAACTCACCCGCCCATAGGATCACCGGAAGCTTTTTCTTCGCTTCTTTCTGTCCTCCACGAACTTGATCTACCAACGCTCGGTGTTTCCCACCAGTCGAGATTCTTTGGAGCGCTGAAGCTACCGTTATGTAGGCCGGTGTATCCGTCTGCGTTATGCTTGGGAAGATTGTGATTGATTGGTTGAGTACGTTCATCTTCAATTGCGATTTTAAGTAGGATTAGGTAGCCTATGAGATCCTGAACTGTGTCTTCAGTTGCATCGTTAAGTCCCTTGTTCTTGATCCGCATCAACTTGTCGTCGATTCGGCAGGCGATGTTCTCGACAGCTGAACCACGAGCAAAGATGTTGGACGGCTTAAGTGCTGAGTCTCCGTATGCTGCGTTCTTCTGAAGTAGAAGGTCGCGTACGGAATTAGTTACCTCTATGATTCTTTCTGACGTTGGCTTCATATTGAATTGCTTTACTGCGAAGTTGATCTTTTGCGGTGTCAAATGTATTCCAACCTTCCGAGATACGCAAGTTGCAAAGGAAATCATATCTGCCTGACTTTGCTACCCTGAACAGACCAAGATAGAATGGACAGTTGGGTTGGTCAAAGCTCATCGTAACGATGGCGTACGAACCAACGCGGTCGTACTCGGTGTGGTTAACACCATACTGCTTCCAAGTCTTCATTGCTCCTTGATGAATACGCCGTCAATGGTCTTACCCTTGCGGTCCTTGATCTCGTTGTATGCAGACTGAAGGCAGTCGTGTGCGCTGAACCCTGACTGAGCAGCGAGGATGATTAGAGTAACGATTGAGTCACCGATGCCGTCCTTCAGTTCGTCGTGCTTACCACGAGCAAGTGCGGCCATAGTCTCTCCGACCTCTTCCATAACCTTCAGTGCCTGACGGCCTCGGTTCTCTGGGCTGATGATGTTGCGTTGTTCTGCCCACTCTTCGATGGCCAGAAATAGTTCTCCTGTTGTCATTGTAGGTCTTCTTGAAAAATGTAACCTTCGTGAAGTTCGTAGTTGATATTGTTAAACACCATCTCTGTGTTCTCATTATCTTTTACTGTTAGTTGAATCTCTTGTGTTCCAATCTTGATTACGAGTGTTTCTCCAATGTTTGCTTCTATTTTCATTGTTGTGTTTCTAAAATTAAACTTAGTGCTTGCACGTATCCATTCCAGTACATCTCCTGCTCTCGCTGGCGATTGTATTTGCATACGTTGCGGTTGTACTGAGCCTTGCGGTACTGCTCGGCCAGTGTTCTTTTATTTTTGATCGTCTCCATACCAGTCTGAATACTTTAATCCGTACATTACATTAAACATTCTCATCTCTATATCTGCAAGCTTCTTGTTGAGCTTCATATTCTTCTGTAGGTACTCCATCCCCCACTCCTTCCACTGCTCTGCCTGAGCAACGGTCATAGTCCATTCGGTGTACCAGTCGTCTGTTCGTCCCTTGATGTCGTCATAGGTTACGTTGTGGCCAGCAATCTCAAACATCTTATTGATGAGGTCTTCACTTGCCTTGTTCCACTTCTCCTGTTTGGTTAGTCTCTTTGCCATAATGTGTATTATAATGCACAAAACTGTAACATTTT
>Ga0315909_10001709_pt1 | contig 29218 bp, 28 predicted proteins | sample LakEriMetagenome_11_FD_203527 | JGI IMG/M metagenome (GOLD analysis project Ga0315909, IMG submission 203527) | Freshwater fungal communities from buoy surface, Lake Erie, Ohio, United States - Buoy 2 MA125 | ecosystem: Environmental > Aquatic > Freshwater > Lake | place: USA: Lake Erie, Ohio... | reverse complement strand
TTGGTTGCGCGCCCTTTGGCCCCCAACCGAACCAACCAGCAATTGCGCCAGCGATAAATATGAATTGGAGAAAACCACTAGCGTAGTAATTCCACTGGAAGAAAAGTGTTGCATAAAGCAGAGAACTTACGATCCAAAATGGCCAAGTTATTCGTGGGCCAAAAACTCCGAGCGATACTCCGATTAGCGAAGTTATGAATGCAAGAAGCTCTAGGAGGGAGAGTTCATATCCCCAAGCAGTAAGAACTGTAACCATTAAATTCATCGATTAGCCCCTTTCCAATTCGCATTACCGAACTGGTCCTACGGTCGATCTGAATTTCAGATCCTCTCAGCCAATTTCTCGGCTCCCGTTGTTGCGAACGTTAGCAAACTATCTGGCGGCACGCGCTCTCAGAAACGCAGGGAGCGCGACTTTGATTCGGCGCCAGGTCGATGTTTTCGCACGGCGGTCAAAGATTTGGTAGTCAATTTTTTCAACTTCATCAACGATGCCGCAATAAAGTTCGGAAGCAGCTTCGATGCAAGCTTGAGATTCTGGCGACAGCATTTTGATGCCAGGGGCTGCCTCTCTCTGAAGTCTTCGAACCCGAGCGATTTGTTCTTGCAGCGCAGATTTAATCTGCGGTGTTAGGACTCTGGCCTCCAACATTTCATGGGTTACGCCATGCGAAGTGAGTTCATCAATTGGTAGATAAATTCTGCCGCGGTCTAAATCTTCACTGACGTCTCGGATGAAGTTGGCTAATTGAAATGCAGTTCCAAGTTTTTCAGCAGCAACATAAGCATCAGGTGATGTGACGCCAAGGATCGGGACCATTTGAAGTCCGATTACTGAAGCTGATCCATATACATATTCCATGAGGTCATCAAAACTTTGATACTCGCTAACCGTTAAATCCATGGTCATGGATTTCATGAAGGCTTGAAAGTGGGCAATTGGAATATTGAATCGCTTAACTGTTTCTACAAGCGCCCGCCCGATGTGATCGTGGCTGACCCCATTTTCGATATCTGCCAATACCTGATTTCCCCAAGTTGAAAGTTCGGCAGCTTTCTCTTCGTCGGTAAGTGTTGAATTTAAGTCATCAACAATTTCATCGGCATATCGCGCAAAACCATAAAGTGCATGAACAAATGGACGCTTCGCCGGCGGCAGTAAAAGTGTTGCTAGATAATAAGTTTTTCCGTGTAACGAGTTAAGGCGCTTGCATTCAGTAAAAGATGCCCGAAGTTCTGGAGCACTGATCCCAGCAGCGTCTAACTCATTCATCTACTTAACTGGTCCAACAATTCTTTCTGCAGCAAGGCGACCAGAAATTAGAACCATTGGCACTCCAACACCTGGTTGCGTGCCAGAACCTGCAAAGACCACATTCTCAAAACCCTTTGCAATATTGCGTGGTCTAAATGGTCCCGTTTGGAAGAAGGTATGGGCGCTAGCAAATGGTGCGCCTTGTTCCATTCCTTGGTTCTGCCAATCTAGGGGAGTCGTCATATGCTCAACTTCAATTGAATCCGCAAATCCATCGTACCCGCGCTCTTCCATTGTGCGAAGCATCTGATCGCGATATTTAGGTCCAGTGACTTTCCAGTCAATATCCGCAGACAAGTTTGGAGTCGGGAAGAGAACGTAATAGGAGTTCTTTCCAGCCGGCGCTAAATCTTTATCATCATGAGTTGGAACAGTTACCAACAAACTTGGATCGGTCATCAGGGTCTTCTTCTTTATGAGTTCGTCAAAGACACCGTCCCACGACTTTCCAAAGTGAATGTTGTGATGTGCCAATCTGTCGTAACTCTTATTTGAGCCAATCAAAAGGGTTACGCAAGAAGGAGAGTAGTTGAGGCGCTTAACTGAAGGAGGCGTGCGTCCTAATAATTCGCGCCAAGCAACTGGTAGATCTGGATTCAGAATTACCGCATCGCATTCAATTCGATCGCCATCTGCAGTGATTACGGCGCGGGCGCGACCGCCAGAATGTTCGATAGATGTGACGGTCTGGTTGTATTTAAATTCAACTCCATGCTTTGCAGCAGCACCGGCAAGTGCCCGAGGCATCGCATGCATTCCACCCTTAGGAAAGAAAACGCCATTTACTGAATCCATATATGCAATCACCGCATAAATAGCTAGTGCTTGTTGCGGGCTGACGCCGGCATACATAGCTTGGAATGAATAAACCTTCTGAGTTCTAGGGTCTTTTAAGAAGTCATTAACTTTTGGCGCAAGTCTCCTAAAGCCACCCAGTGCAATTAATCTTGCAAGGTTTGGCGTTAATAGATGGAAAGGTGAATCAATATTGCGATCGATGAAATCTTTCATCTCATACTTATAAAGCTTGGTAACAAAATCTACATATCTGCCGTATCCAGCTGCTTCATCGGGACCAATTACATTGCGAATTTCTTCTTGCATCCGGCCGGTTTCAGCATGAACATCTAGCGTTGAACCGTCGTGATAAAAAGCACGATACAAAGGCTTAAGTGGAAGTAGTTCCAACCAATCTTCAAGTTTCTCGCCGACACAGGAGAGTGCATCTTGAATTAGATCAGGCATTGTCAAAACAGATGGTCCAGTATCAAAGGCATATCCGTCTTTATTCAATAAACCATTTCGACCACCTGGAACACCTTCGCGTTCGATGACTGTAACTTTTCGGCCAGCACCAGCTAATCGAAGTGCAGCGCTAAGTCCGCCTAAGCCAGCACCAACAATTACAACATGGTCTGTAGGTCCTTTTACACGAGCCGTCATTTAATATCCGATTCTTAAAGTTTTCGTTGGGTAACAATGGTCAATAGCTGCGTCAATGCACTTAATGCCAGTGGCTCAATTTCACCATGTTCGAGCGCAGATTGCGCGTTGGAAGTCAGCGTTGAGATTAGCTCTTCGACTTCTGAAAGCGCGCCAGTCGCAATAAAGATTTCACGCACCTTACTTACCTGGTATATATCCAAACTCTGATTGCCTAGGGCCGAACTTATCTCGGCTTTCTGGCCCGAATCTGCCAGCTCCATAACCTTTGCTAACAGAACCGTTCGCTTGCCCTCACGCAAATCATCGCCCGCAGGTTTTCCAGTTTCTTGGGGATCACCAAAGATTCCCAGAATGTCATCTCGAAGTTGAAACGCTTCACCTAGAGGAAGCCCGTAGTTTGAATAAGTATCAAACAATTCAGGTTTCCCATTTCCAAGTGCTGCACCGAAATGTAGTGGTCGTTCAATTGTATATTTTCCAGATTTGTAGCGTGCAACTTTAAGCGAACGCTCTACCGATTCTGAAGCTAGCGCTTGTTCGTTAACATCTAAATATTGTCCAGCCATTAATTCAACGCGCATTTCGTCATACATCGGAAGTGAGCGGATTAAAGTTTCGCCATTGATACCAGATTGGTGCAACATTTTTGCTGACCAGACAAGTGCTAAATCTCCGAGCAAGATAGCTGCTGAAATTCCAAATTGTTCACTAGAGCCGCTTAACTTCTGATCTTTGTGCAGCGCTTCAAAAGCTTTGTGAATTGCTGGTGCTCCGCGTCTAGTGTCAGATGCATCCATTACATCGTCGTGCATTAATGCGCAGACATGGATTAATTCAAGGGATGCACATGCACGTAAAATTTCAGCGCTAGGTTTTGAACCGGTTCCAAGAAATCCAATATATGCGAAGAGTGGGCGAAGTCGTTTTCCGCTATCCAAAAGAAAGCGCTCCATAGCGGAAGCCACAGGAGCTAACTCGGAGGCAATTTCATTTAAGTATTTGTTCTCAGCCGCTACGAAGTTAAGCAATTCTTGATTTATAGAATTACGAATCTCTTTAAGGTCAGCGGAAGCAGAAAAACTCACGGCGTAAGGGTAACCTGACCCGCTATGGAACACATGACAGTCTCGGTGGAGTTTTTTCCACCTAAGGACGACGCTGGCGAAGCGCGACTCTGGGAGGCTAGTTCTGCGCTTGAAACCATCGCACCTGATTTTATTTCAGTGACATATGGTGCTGGCGGAAGCACTCGAGATCGAACAATTGCGATTACGAAAGAGATTACTAAGCGGACTGGGCGTGGCACAGTTGCGCATTTAACTTGTGTAGGTTCAACTAAAGAAGAGCTAATCGAAATCTTAAGTCAATACAAGGGCGCAGGAATTAAAAGCATTCTCGCGCTTCGTGGTGATCCAGTTGGTGGGCCTGCTGCTAATTGGGTTACAACCGATGGCGGTTTTGATCATGCCGATCAATTAGTCGAACTCGCAATAAGCCAAGGTGGATTTGATGTTGGGGTAGCAGCATTTCCGGATGGGCATCCGGCTAGTGCTGGAAATTCAGAGAAAGATATTGATGTTCTGATTCGCAAAGAACAATTAGGTGCAACATTTGCAACAACACAGTTCTTCTTCGAAAGTTCTAAGTGGGAGTCCTTAGTTTCAAAGCTAGAAGCACGTGGTTCAAAGCTTCCGGTAATTGCCGGAATCTTGCCAATCACAAATGTTAAGCAATTGCACCGCATGGCCGAACTTGGTGGCACACCAATCCCTGAGAAAATCTCTAAGTTGTTTAATGAGATTTCAGAGGACCCAGATGCGGTTAGAAAAGCTGGTGCAGATTTAGCCACAAAACTCTGCCAAGAATTAATTGCACTTAAAGTCCCTGGTTTACATTTCTATACTATGAATACAGCTGTAGCCACGTTAGAGATTTGTGGAAACCTGGGATTGAATAACCGTGGATAAGAACGAATTTTTCACCACCTGGTCCAATTTGCATGGCGGTGCAAAGATTGAAGGAATTGTTAAAACTTGGTTGCAGATTTCATATGCCAGTGCCAAATTTCTTTCAAAATTACGAGTCACGCCAAACCTTCTAACTTTTGCTGGCTTGTTCTTTGCGATCGCGCTCTGGCAATTTGCCAACAGCTGGGTGGCCGCGCTGTTCCTGGTTCTGTCACTATTCTTTGATGGAATTGATGGTTCGCTTGCAATCTTGCAGAAGAAAACTTCCAAATTCGGTGCATTCACTGATTCCTTTGTAGATCGAATCTCTGAAGTCTTCTGGGCACTTGCGCTCTATGAATTAGGTGCACCTGCAGCCTTGGTATTTGTTGCGCTACTTGCAACCTTCGTCCAGGAATATATTCGCGCTCGGTCTGGCGGACTTGGCCACAACGAAGTCGGAATCGTGACTATCTGCGAGCGCCCGGTTCGGGCAAGTTTGATCTTCATCGCGATTATTGCCAACTTAGTTGGCCTTGATCTTGTTTCTGCAGTTTCGATTATCTGGGTTGCAATGCAGAACTTCGCCTTACTTCAATTGATTTTTACGAGTTACAAAACACTTAAAAACTAATTATCGTCGGATCGTTTCAGATGGCAATTCGCCAAAACGTTCATGATACATCTTTGCAAATCGGCCCATATGTGTGAAGCCCCAAGAAAATGCAATGTCAGAGATTGAAGAGTTTAAGCTGCGGTTAGAGATAAGTTCTTCACGAACTCTGGTTAGACGCACATTTCTAAGATAATCAGTTGGGCTCATACCAACATATTTCTTAAATCCATCCTGTAATGACCTAATACTTACTCCTGCAATTCGTGCCATGTCAGTAACCGTTAGTGGTTCTTCTGGACTGGCTTCACATGCTTGAATCGCTAAGCGCACAGATCTTGGTGCTGCTGGTTCAACGCTTGTTCCGATTGATTCGCTGTAGTTATGGCGTTGGGAAAGTAAAAGTCCACTAATTATCAAATCTTGGAATTGGTTTCGAACGCCACTGTGCATGGTCAATCCGCCACGATCTACATCTGCAACAAGCGTGTCAACCAACGTGCGCCAACTTCTTGCTTCAGGGGTTGTTAAATCCATTCCAAGATCAAAGCGCACCGGAAGGTGTAACTCTCGGCCGATTAAGTCTTCGAGTCGTTCTTCAAGAGTGCTGCGATTAATGTAAACCAGTAGCTGTGGGTTTCCTTCGTGCCAGATCATGTCTAACTTCTCAAGAGGATTTGGGATAGATGCCATATTTACATCGGAGAGAATTTTCTCTTTCCCGCATGTGATTTCTGCGCTTCCAGCCAGGGGCATTTGAATTAAATAGAAAGAATTCAATTCTCCGGGAGTGATATGTACTTCAGCGCCGTAATTCAAATAATTTAAAGTTACATCGCCCAGAGTTACCCGATTGTGAACGGTGTTGAGTTTCTCATCTTTATTGGTAGTCGTAAGTCCATGGGGACAGAAAACTCGGGCTACTTCACTTCGTGCCTCATCCAAGTGAGAAGTGCGAAATAGATTATGTTCGCGGAGCAGTTCGGTGAGTGGAACCATGTGTGAATGGTTCACTTTGTAATGACAGCCTGTCAATGGTTTTCTTGGGTTAATGGTCTTGTTATTTGCGTTCTTTGGATAGTCCATGCGTGGGTGGGACATCTTTGAGGGCCAGCCCTACCTAGCCTTTTCCTCATTACTTTAACCTCGTAGTTCTAAAGGGAGATACATGAGTTCAGATTCACTAAAGGGCAAAGTTGCAATCGTTACTGGCGGTGGGACTCTGTTTGGTGCTGCAGTAGCAAAGACGCTTATCAATGATGGCGCCAAAGTTATGATCGTTGAAATCAATGCCGAAAGTGGATCAGCGGCGGCTAAATCTTGTGGCGCTACTTTTTTTCATGGGGATGTAACTGATGATTCTTCAATTTCGAAGTTGGTTGAATCGGTAATCTCTACCTGGGGCCGGGTAGATGTTCTAGTAAATCTTGCTTGTTCATATGACGATTCGGGCGCTGATAGCACTCGTGCCCAATGGACAAATACTTTGAATGTAAATATTTCAAGTGCAGCAATGCTGGCCGCTGCAGTTCGGCCTCACATGGCAAAGCAAGGCGGTGGCTCAATCATTAATCTAACAAGTATTTCTTCGAGTGTTGCTCAGACCGGTCGTTGGATTTATCCAGTATCTAAAGCTGCGCTTGTTCAACTCACTCGCAATATGGCGATGGATTATGCCGGCGATAAAATTCGCGTGAATTCAGTTTCACCAGGATGGACCTGGTCTGCAATTATGGATATGTTGTCAAAAGGTGATCGCAATAAGACTGACCGAGTAGCCGCACCATTCCACTTGACCGGAAGAGTTGGCGATCCAGAAGAAGTTGCAAATGTGATTTCATTCTTGGCTAGCGATAAAGCTTCAGTGGTTACTGGCGCAGATTGGGCCGCAGATGGTGGCTATTCTGCAATGGGACCGGAGCAAGCTGTGCCCGCGATCCCATTACTAGAAGCGTAATTTAATCGTTATTAAACCTTCGCTAATTGCTTGCGAAGCTTTGGACCGATCTTTGCATAGCTCTTTGGGTTGATTGGCAACAACCATTGATTAAATCGAACTGGTGCTGGAATCTGAAGATCCAAATCAACAAGTAATTCATCGATGTTGTGCACAGAGAACGGAATAATGTTTGTTCCGCGGGCATGCTTATTCTCGGTGCGCTTCTCCATCCAGGCAAGACGCTTATCAATATGAGACAACATTTCACTTCGTGAAGGCAACTTAATTGCACCTTCGATATTTGCTGCAATCCAGATTGCGCCGATTTCAGCATTTAACTGGGAGAAGAATGAAGAGTTATAACCATTGAAGGCTAAGTTCTTAACATCCAATGGAATCAATTGACGATAAAGACGGAAGTTGCCGCGTTCATCATTGATTGACTTCATGACTGAATCATCAAGGAACGGAACGCGTTGGTGGAAGCCAGTTCCACAGATTACGTAATCTGCATCCAAGGTTTTTCCGTTTGAAAGAGTTACCTTTCCGGCTGCCATGCTAACAATTTCAGTATCGCGCTCTACGAATAGTTTTCCATTCTTAATATTCTTAAAGAAACCATCAGTAGCAAGTGAAACTGTGCTTCGAACAATTGTGTCGAGTCCAGTTTTTGGGTGCAACCCAAGCTTTTCCAACTTAAATTGCTTCTCGATAACGCCCTGAACACTTCCGAGCATTCCGGCGCTAACTTTCTTACCTTTTCCGTGCAAGAAAGCTTCAGCACCCTTCAATTCAATGTAAGGAAATAGCGCTTCGCCCATACGAGTTAGAAGAAGCATCTTGTAGTTAAGAACGTTATTAAGTCGCTTTGGAACCTTCCAGATCAAGTGGCGCGCAACAATAGTTGTCTTCTTTGATGTTCCAACAGTTGCATTTGCTGCATCACAAGAGGACTTGCCATAACCAACTACTACAACGTTCTTTCCGCGAACATCTTCTAGTCGATGGAAATCAACTGTATGCAGAATCTTTCCGCCTCCAGCTTTAAATGCATCCGCGCCTCTCCATTCTGGGATAAATGGATCGCTGAAAATTCCATTAGCAACAATGAAATAGTCGAAGTTTTGGGAAGACTTCTTGCCATTAGAATTTGTTTCAACCGTCCATGAACCATTTGCATTCTGTCGCGCACTTGTCACTTCGGTGTTGAAAGAAATCTTGTTAAATACATTAAATTTTTTGGCATAACCCTCTATATATTGCTGGACTTGTTCGCCACTCGGCCATTCTGGCGTTCCTTTTGGATATCGATAATCGCTCAAGGCGTAGGTGCTACGAACGTTCTGAGTTCCAAGACCTGGGTATCTGCGTGAGGCAGACCAAACACCACCAACATCAGATTCTTTCTCAAAGACATGAACATCATGACCGAATTCAGCTAGAACTTTTGCAGACGAGATTCCGGCAAATCCAGCTCCCACAATTCCAATTTTCATCCGATTAAACCCCTATCTTCCCAGCGAAGCCAGGATCATTAGTAAGTGAGATTAGGAATTAAGCGATGAATTACTTATCCAAAGCGCGCGATGGATATCCGATTGACGCTTACGTTTGTTTTAAGCGTATCGCCTCGGCAACTATCTCTGCGCTAATTCCGACAAGTGGAAGCCCGCCCCCTGGATGGGCGGAACCACCAACGCAATATAAATTCTTGAGTGGCGAAGTATTTTTGGCACGCAGAAAAGCTGATCGTGCACCATTGCTCGATGTTCCATAGATTGAGCCACCTGGCGCGCCAACTCTGTTCTCTAAATCTGCAGGTGTTGAAAATTCCATTACATCCAAGCGTTCCGAGACTTTTAAACCTAGTTCATCAAGTCTTGAAATAATCTTTGCTGCGTATTCTGCAGAACCCGTGCCCCAATCCCACCCAGAACCAGGTTCATGCCTTGGCGCATTTACCAAGACAAACCAAGATTCCTTATTTGAGCCCTTGACCATCTCAGGATCATTTGGTGCACAAATATAAATTGTTGGATCATTCACTGGAATCTTTCTTTTGAAGATATCGTCGAATTCAGCATCATAATCTTTCGGGAAATAAACGCTGTGATGTTTCATTTCAGGAGCCGGTCCAGATAGCTTGCTGTTATCCAATCCCAGCAGAAGTGAGAAACCAGCAAGTGATTTGCTGGCACTAGCTAGTTTTCTGCGTTCTGATTTAACAACGCCTAAATCTGGCGGAAGTAGTTTGTTGTAAACAAGCTCGGCATCGGCATTGGCAACAACAAAATCTGCTTCGATTACTTGACTATTTACTTCGACACCCGTTGCTCTTGAGCCCTGATGGGTAATTTTGGTTACTGGTGAGTTCAACTCAAACTTCACACCAAGTTCGCGGCATCGATTTTCTATCGCAACAGATAGTTGACCGATTCCACCCTTGATATGCCAAGCGCCAAAAGTTGTTTCAACAAAGGCGATTGTTAGTAGAACTGCAGGAACTTTGCGTGGATCTGATCCGGAATAAGTTGCGTATCTGTCGACAATCTTCTGCAGATATGGGTTTTTTGTGTATTTAGAAGTCAAAGATCGAAGCGAAGTTAAGGGCGAAATCATTCGAAGATCGGCCAAGAAGCCCTTCTTTGCAACGAGGCTCCTAATTGATTTCAACTCGGACTCAACGAATGGTCCTCGAGATGCATCCCACATATGTTCGGCACGCTGCATCAAGTTATGCCATTGATCGCCCGCTTCTTTTCCAAGTTCTTCCTCAATCGAATCACAAATACCCTTTAGCGAAAGATTTGGAAAAACAATTCGGGCCCCATCAGCAAAGGTGTATTCAAATGCTGGATCAACTGGCTTAATATCAAGAACATGTTCAATTCGTTTTCCGGTTTTCAAGAATAGATCTCGATAAACAGCTGGAAGAGTCAGTAGTGAAGGCCCGATATCGAATGCATAATCGCCGATCCATCTGGTCTGGCATTTTCCGCCGGTGCGATCACTGCTTTCGAAAACTGTCACATCATGCCCAGCTTTAGCCAACCTTGCGGCAGCAGACATGCCACCAATACCAGCCCCGATAACAATTACTTTACCCATTTAGGAAACTGTCCGACCGCGCCAAATTAAAGTTCCGCGGGACTTTCGAATTGAAGAGAGAGTAATTAAATAAAGAAGGATGACGATTGAAATCGGATGCAGGAAAGCATATGCAGGATTAGATCTAGTTTTGATAGCCGCAAGAAAGCGTGATAGGAAAATAAAGGTGGCTGGTGCGCCAATTCCGAGATAGGGCGAAATCCCAGTGAAGAAGAGCAGAATTATTGCAACAACAGTTCCGAACTGTCCGCCAAATGCCTTCCATAGTGATTTTGTATAGCCATCGATCAACTGCGAATTAGTTTTATACATCCGACAACTTGCAACTGCGCTTCCGTCAGCCACGCCACCCTTGAATCCTTTACTGATTAAAAGACGTGCAAGTTCAAGATCATCAAGAACTTCACCAGGGATTGCGGCATGTCCACCGGCTTCTTCGTAGGCGCTTCGCTTAACTATAAAAAATTGACCATTAGCGATTGTCATTGAACGGTTTGGAAATTTCTCAGCCAATCGAAGTGGGACGCTTGCAAGCCAAGACCACTGCAGAAGTGGTTGAATCAGCTTCTCAAGAAATGAGCCAGCAATCTGTTTTGGGTATGGTGAAATAAAGTCCCAACCAAATTTATTCATTCTGGTAATTGCAGATGCGATTGCATATGGATGCAGTCGCACATCAGCATCCAAAAAGACTAAATACTTGCCAGACCCAGCTTTAGACAAATTGTGACAGGCCCAGACTTTTCCAAGCCAGCCAGCAGGAAGCTCGGTGCCGGTTAACTTATTGACCTTAAACTCACTAATCAATTTTCCAGTTTGATCTGTTGAACCGTCGTCTAATACATAAACACTGCTGGCTTCGAGTAATTCACTGTTCAGGGCTGATTTTAGCGAGCCCCCGACATTATCTTCTTCATCGCGCATCGGAATAAGCACATCAACGCTCTCGCCAATAGTAGTTACACCTTTTAACCCTACGACTCGCATATTGATTACATTGACAACGGTAATTATTAGCGCAATTGCGCAGAACCAGAATTCGAGCATTTACTTTAGTAAATCTGGTTTGCCAAAAGAGATTACAAATAAATATGGAGCAGCCCAGAGCACGAATGCTATTCCTGCAAAGATTGCAACACCTGGTCTATCAAAGAAGAAGAGATTTCCGACAACATAAGAGAAGAGCGTCCAGGCTAAGAAAATATCTGGGATTGTTGAATTCACTCCAGCTTTACGTCGCTCTTTAGGCAAAATTAAATTCAAAAGTGCCATCAGTCCCATGCCGGCAAATAGCCAACCAGCAGTATTCGAAAGTGGAATTTCTGGCTGATACGGAACATGAGGTCCAACCACTTCCCATGTCCACTTACCAACCGAAACCATCTGTGGATCTAAGAAGAGATCCCAAACCATCAGTCCGGCGCCGCCATATAAAAATGCCCAGTTAGGAAAAGTTTTTCTAGCAGCGATTAAAACCGGATGCGCCATCATTATCCAAGCGAGGGGAACGATTATCGGAACCCCGGCAACTTTGAATCCAAGGGAATCAGAATAAGCATAAGTTCCAAATGGCCAACCAGTTTTACTTCCCAGAATTTCAACTAAAAGCGAGAAGATAAATGTCACGCTTCCGAAAATTGCGAAATATTTAAAGCCGTAAGATAAAAGTGCGTGCACAAGCATCAGTAGCGCGCCAGCGATAACAAAAAAGATTGTTACATAGCGAAGTGTGTCTCCAGAAACTAGGGGATAAGAGATCTGTAATCCGATTGCAAGGGCGAAAAGGAGATACAACCCAATACTTTGATTCGCTGAAATTCCACGGCGCCGATTATTTCTTGGGCGGTATTGGCGAATGGACATAGGAGAATTCTGCCTTAAGTCGGGCTAGAAGCCACCATGCTCTTGAATGATGGCAAAGCGTGCGAAGAGTTCTTCGGCATACCAATCCAAATCTTTGGTCGCTTGAATCGCCGCAATATGTGCTGGGCCTTGATACGCAAAAGTTCTAAGCGCAGCCCCAGATTCCCATCTAGAGAATGTGCCCTGAAGGCCTATTGGTGCTTCACCTATTCCAATAGCACTTAGCAATCCCGGAGATGATTTCAAACTTACTGTCACAGGCGGAACTGCCCGCCAAAACTTAGAGTTCATTGCCCATTTGATTCGAGCACGTGTGATTGCTGCAACTGGACCCTTCCAATCAGAGATCTGATTCTGGCTAAATGGTTCACGCTTTGACCATAAACCATGAGATGAAATCGGTTGCAAGATTGCTCGATATTCCGAAGTCGAAATCTTGCGCCAGCTTCTGATTAATCTGGATGAATCAAATGAATCAACTTCTTTCGAATCGATAACAACTAATAAACCCCACTGCCTTGCATCAGCGTCATTGGGCGTGAATGTTTCACCTTTGCCGGTCCCTAATGATTTAAAGAAAGTTATCTTCTTGTTTTGTTTAAGACTTAAACGGTCCATCGCCATATGCAGAATAGCAACGGGGACTGATCGCAGATTTAGCTTCCAGAAATAAACTACGACAACCATTAATCCCCAACAACCATCGGTTTAGCGCCAGTGCATTCGAGCAATTCGGCGAATGTTGTTGGATATACCGAATGCGGATGGCCTGCCGCAGCCCACACAACTTCGTAATCATTGAGGGCTTCATCGATCAAAATAGTTGCTGGACTGACCCAGCCCACAGGGGATACGCCCCCAATTGAGAAACCTGATTTCTCTTTTACATAGTCAGCATCTACACGATGCAATTTCGCAACACCCAGTTTTTCTGCCACCAATTTCGTATCAACGCGATGGCGACCACTTGTGATTACCAGCAGAGGTGATTCATCATCGAGTTTAAAAACAATAGATGAAGCGACTTGACCGACAAGAATTCCGAGTGCATCTGCCGCTTCTTGTGCGGTGCGCGCGCTGTCAGATAAAACGTGAACTTCACCCTTGATTCCAAGCTCTTTTAATTTTGCTGATACGCGTTGGACCGAGGGGTTTTGAAGGACGTTTTCCATGCCCTTACTTTAGATGAAACTAGATTATTTCTTTGAGTAAATCTTCCACTCGCTTCTTGATCTCATCTCGAATTACTCGAACAGATTCAATTCCTTGACCTGCGGGATCATCCAAGACCCAATCTTCATAACGCTTGCCCGGGAAGAATGGGCAGGTATCTCCACAACCCATTGTTATGACAACATCAGATTGCTGGACAGCTTCAGTAGTCAAAATCTTTGGGACATTATTTGCAATATCGATTCCGACTTCGGCCATTGCTTCAACTGCAATGGGATTAATAGAATCTTTTGGGGCTGATCCTGCGGACAGAACTTCAACTTTTCCGCCAGATAGTGTGGACATAAATCCAGCGGCCATCTGAGATCGACCGGCGTTGTGAACACAAACAAATAGGACTGAAGGCATATTGGTATCTTATGGTGGGAATACTTTGATAGCCTTCAAATATGCGCAAGTTCACCTTAAGTTTAGGAACTGTTCTTGTTTTTGGGCTACTACTGGGCGCTACAGAGTTGGCTCAGGCCCACGGAAGTTTTGTTGATTCAAATCCCAAGCCCAAATCAATAGTTTCTAAATTGCCAAAAGTTGTTTGGGTGGAATTTGATGGCAAGTTAATAACTATCGCAGACAAGCAGACCAATTTTTTGACCGTTAAAAACAGTAATGGTCGAGTGTTAAGCGATGGCAAGGCTTTCGTTGAGGGCGCACGAGTTAGTGTCAACCTTAAAGATCGAAGCGCTACTGGCAAGGTCAAAGTTTCTTGGCGAGTGGTGTCTGAGGATGGGCACCCAGTCTCTTCATTCTTTACTTTTACCGTTAGGAAATAAACCAGATTTCAACAATAGAAAATGCAGCAATAGCGAAGAGTAAGTAAGCGAAGGACTTTCTAAGTATTGCTGTTGGGACTTTCGAACTGTGGTGTGAGCCAAAGATTGAAATAATTATTGCTGAGATTGAGATTATGACTGGAATCTTCCAATCAATTTCTTGCCATAAATACTGACGTCCAAGTAGAGCTGTTAGACAGTTAATGGCGATGATAAAGAGTGAAGTTCCGGCTGCTTTGATTTGTGGCGTGTGAAAGAAAATTACAAGAACTGGGATTGCAAGAAAGCCGCCACCGATACCAAAGATTCCGGTCATCGAACCAATAACCAACGAGAGCGGAACTAAGGCAATCATTGGAATCTTCTTCTCGGTGCGCTCAGTTATTGGCGCACGAAGCATCGAAAGCCCAGCCAAAACCAGGATGATTGAAAACCCGGTGATTATGAATGCATCCGAGAGGTGTCTCGCAACAATTGCACCACCAAGGTTTGTGATTAAACCGAGTGACCAAATGGATAGTGCGATTTTAATTTGAACATCGCCAGCTTTTATCTTCGGGACTAAGCCAAATGCGGCGGCAAGGAATACAACTAATAGCGCAGCGGTGGTTGCATGAACCGGCGTGAAATCAAATAGGTAGATCAGAATCGGGACTGTAAGCATCGCGCCACCTGCGCCGATAAAGCCAAGGACTGCGCCGATAGATATTCCGGCAACGAGTGCGAGTGCGATATCCATAGGGTTAATGGTGCCACCTAGGGCAAGAAAAAAGCCCCCAGCAGTTACGCCGAGGGCTATTTACTTAATTATTTTTAAATTATTTTTTGGTTACTTCCAGAGCGAGATGTTCTCGGCTGAAAGAACCCATCCGAAGTCAAGATCGGTTCCATGCTTTACAACTAGTGCAAAAAGGATAAGCGCCGCACCTGCAAGAGCCATGTCTTTCATGAAGCCCAACATTTCATTCTGCTTTGCAGTTGCATCAGTTTCTTTCCAGAAGTTGTGGAAGATAACTGCTGCTAGAACCAAGAAGATTGCAAGTAGTAGTGCACCTAGATCAGCGTAGTAGCCAAGGATTATTGAGATTCCACCGATTACAAGCATCAGGCCTGAGATAAGTACACCAAGCTTTGCTGCCGGAAGCTTCTTGTATTTTGCATAACCAGTCATTGCTTCAAGCTTTGCGAAGTGGTTGATGCCTGACATTAGGAAGAAGCCGCCAAATAGAATTCGGCCGATTACGATAATTAGATCCATTGTTCTCCTTTGTTTGTTGTTTATTTCTTCGGGTTCAAGGTAGGGGAAATTGGTTGAACTTTCAACTAATTAGCCGGCGTGTTGGGGTTAGATCGCGCGTGAATTTCCAGGCTCGCGCTTACTTGCGCCTGTCAGGGGAGGCGGTTATCTTTCGAACATATGTTCGAAGAATCCATAACCCCAGGGCCAATAAGCGCCCGCGTGCTTGCCCCGGAAGGTGAACCAATTGAGTTCATCTATAACGGCCGCAGGTTTCACATCCATGCAATCGTTTCAAGATGGCGCGAATCTGGTGGCTGGTGGAATCGCATAAGCGATGGCAAAAATCGCGTAACCGAATCAACCATCTTCGATGATGGCGCTCGCGCAATCTGGCGCGTAGAAGCGGCGCCTGAAGGTGCACTAACTACCTTTGAAATTGAATTAGATGAAGTAACAAAAACTTGGTTGATCCGCCCAACTTCTCGGCCGCAGTAAAAATCATGAAGAGCTTTACTCATCTACGTGTTGCTAGTGGTTACTCATTTAAATACGGGACCGCTCATGCTGACCAATTAGTAGAACGCGCAGCCGAATTCGAAATGTCGGCGCTCGCACTTACCGACATGGACACAATGGCTGGTGCGATTAGATTTACCAAAAGCTGCGAAGCAAATGGGATTGCACCAATTCTTGGAATCAATCTAAGTTTTGTTCAGAAGAAATATCGCATCACTCTTCTTGCTCAGAGTGGCCATCTTGATTCGCTTTATCGTTTAGTTACTGCAGTCAATCTTGAAAATAGTGAGAATTTATTAACGCATTCATTACTAGAGCGCTTTAGTCAATACTCAAAGAATTTACTTGTCCTGCATGGTCCAGAATCACAGCTGGCATCTGCGATTTCGGCTCGCAAAAGCGCTGAAGCGCTATCGATCTATAACGCAACCCGCGAACTATTTGCCGACCAGGCGATTGAATGCGTTTCACATTTGATTCGTGGCGATGGCCAATTTTCAACGTCGCATGCCGCTCGGGCGCTGGGCTTTGCTAGAGATAATCATTTGCCTGCAGTTTTAAGCAATGCGGTGCGGATGTTGGATCGCAGCGATGGCCCGGTTGCAGATGTCTTGGATGCTGCCCGCAAATTAGTTCCGTTAAGCAACAAGAGCGTTAGCAGACAGAACAGTGAGGCTTACTTCAAAGATAGTTCTGAAATGAGTTATCTCAGCGATGAAATTTCTCGACTTGCTGGCGAACGTGATGGTCGATTGTTGTTAAATACAACGAAGGCATGGGTCGAGCGCGCTCTTCTCTCGCCACGTAAAGATGTCGGAATCGGAGCGATTCACTTGCCCGATGCTGCTGCACTTGGTGCAAAGAGTCAGGGCGAGCTAACAGCACAACTGCGGTCTAGGTGCGAAGCCGGCTTGTCTCGCAGATATGTCGGATCAAAATCAGTTGTTGCAGCAAGTCGGCTAGAAGAAGAGCTAAGTGCAATTAGAACTCTGGGCTACGAATCTTATTTTTTAACAGTTGCAGATATAACAGATCTAGCGCGCGACAGAGGAATTCGGGTTGCGGCCCGGGGCAGTGGCGCTGGTTCATTAATTTGTCATGTGCTTGGAATATCTGGAGTAGAACCAATAACGCATGGGTTATTAATGGAACGTTTCTGTTCGCCACTTCGGGGTGAGCTTCCGGATATCGATATCGATGTCGAATCTGCCCGACGGCTTGAAATTTATGATGCAATCTTTGAGAAGTATGGCCAACGTTGCGCAACGGTTTCGATGGTCGAAACTTATAGATCGCGCCATGCAATTCGGGACGTTGGGGCGGCGCTTGGGATATCCCCGATGGAGATTGATTTAATCGCAAAATCAATGCCACATATTAGATCTAGCAATATTCCTAAAGCCCTGGCTAATTTGCCCGAGCTAAAAGATCTAAATCTAAACACTCCAATTTTGAAGATGGCCATCGAACTTGCTGGTCGCTTGGATTCGCTGCCCAGACATTTATCAATGCACCCATGCGCAATTGTTTTATCGGATATCGGGCTAGGGGATTACGCACCACAGCAGATAAATGCGAGTGGATACCCAATGGTGCAATTTGATAAGGATGATGTCGAAGCAATCGGCCTGTTGAAGTTGGATGTTCTCGGTGTTCGGATGCAATCAGCAATTTCTTATACGCTATCCGAAATTGAACGAATTGAAGGTGCAGCATTAGACATTGATGCAATTGCCTTAGATGACGCCGCAACTTTTGATTTAATTAAATCAGCTCGGACCTTAGGAATATTTCAGATTGAAAGTCCGGGACAGCGCGAATTAGTTGGAAAGTTTGCGCCAGAAACTTTCAACGATTTAATAATTGACATCTCACTCTTTCGGCCAGGTCCAGTTAAGAGCGACATGATCACGCCATTTCTGGCAACCAAATATGGGCTTCGAGTCCGTCCGGTAATTCACGCCGACCTTGAAAGTATTTTGCAGGAGACCCAAGGTGTTGTCGTTTTTCATGAACAAGTAATTCGAATTATCTCCACCATGACCGGAATATCACTGGCCGAGGCTGATGAAAAGCGGCGCGAACTAGGCGATATTGCTTCTCAACAAATTGTCTGCGATTGGTTTTATCCAGCGGCACTTGCCCGTGGTTACACCAGCACCGTTGTAACAGAAGTTTGGGAAATCCTGCGTGCCTTTGCATCTTTTGGTTTCTGCAAAGCACATGCTGCCGCTTTCGCGCTTCCGACTTATCAATCATCTTGGTTAAAGACACATCACACCGCTGCATTCTTGGCCGGAGTCTTAACACACGAACCAGGCATGTATCCAAAGCGCCTTATCTTGGATGAAGCACGGCAGTGGGGAATCCAAATTGCGCCCATCGATGTGAATTTATCTGATGCAACTTATCGCGTCGAGAAGAGTTCAAAGGGGACTAGAGCGCCATATCTTGCACCAAATGTTTTAAGTTCTGGGGCCGAACTAAAACTTCCGGATGCCAGAGGCTTTGCAATCCGGATGGCGCTAAGTGATATCGACGGTATAGATGGCAATGAGATCAAGAGCATAATTTCGGGACGACCATATTTAGATTTAGCGGATTTTGTTTATCGCTCTGGCGCAAGTCGCCCAACCACCGAGTCACTTTTAACGATTGGTGCATTCGATGATCTCCATAAACTTTCAACATCAAATATCAATCGCCGCGACCTAGCGCTTCATCTCCAGGATTTGTATCGTCTAGCTGGGTCAAAGAGCGCCACTAGCCAGGGCCAGATGAGCTTTGAATTGCAGCCAGAAAAATTTGAGCCAAGTGGCCTGCCAGATATAACAGCGAGCGAGCAAGTTAAGAGCGAGATAGATATTTTGGGCATGGATGTATCTAGCCACCTGCTCGAGTTTTATGGGGATTTCCTAAACAAGATTGGGGCAGTGCGTTCTTGCGATTTAATTAAACACCGTTCGGGGACATCGGTCTTGGTCGCTGGCGTAAAGGTTGCACTTCAAACTCCACCAGTTCGTTCTGGTCGGCGAGTAATGTTCTTAACAATTGATGATGGTCATGGCTGCAACGACATAACTTTCTTCGAAGATAAGCAGGCCGACTTTGCTTCGGTGCTACGAAATTCTTGGCTCTTTTTAGTTCGCGGTGAAATTCGCCGAACCGGACCAAGAGGGATCTCGCTTCTCGGAACTGGTGCGTGGGAGTTAGCAAATTCTCATGAAAAGTGGCGTAATCTCGCAGTTTATGGAGCCAGTGGAACATGAGTGAGTCAACGATTCTTCATGTTGATATGGATGCCTTCTTTGCTTCAGTAGAAGAGCGCGACAATCCTGCACTTAAAGGTAAAGCTGTAGTTGTCGGAACTGGAGTCCGCGGAGTTGTATCTGCCGCAAATTATGAAGCTCGCAAATTTGGAATCCATGCTGCAATGCCAGTCGGTCGAGCAAAAAGATTAGCCCCTCATGCAATCTTTGTGCCACCGAATATGTCTCGTTATTCCGAAGTTTCATCACACATCATGGAAATCTTTAGATCAGTCACTCCACTCGTCGAACCGCTTTCATTAGATGAAGCCTTTCTTGATGTAACTGGCGCAAAACGCTTACTTGGCGATGGCCGCAAAATTGCAAAACAAATCAGAGCAAAGGTCGAGGCAAGTGAAGGAATTACCTGCTCGGTTGGGATTGCAACTACAAAATTTATTGCAAAACTTGCATCAGGTAGATGTAAACCAAATGGCATGTTAGAAATAGCTTCAGATCGAGTGCTTGAATTTCTACACCCTTTGCCAGTCAATGCAATCTGGGGAGTAGGGCCAAAGACCAATGAAGAGCTACAAAAACTTGGACTTCGAACTGTTGCTGATATTGCGAATACCCCACGGCAAACTTTAATTCGGGCACTTGGCGAAGCAGCAGGTGCCTCACTATACGAACTTGCCTGGGGGCGGGATTATCGAGATGTCGAACCTGAAGAGGTTGATAAATCCATAAGCGCCGCTGAAACTTTTGATACAGATACCGAAGATCAAGAGATTGTTTTACGAGAACTATTACGGTTAACAGAGAAAGCAACATATCGAATGCGCGAGAAAGATTTCAGTGCGCGAACAATTTCGATAAAAGTGCGCTTTGCAGATTTCAAAACTATTTCTCGCTCGAAGACCGTTCCGCTTCCGATAAGTGCAACACATGAAGTATTCGAAGTTGTTAGGAATTTATTTCTTGCTCTCAAATTAGATCGTGCCAGAATTAGGTTGGTTGGAGTAAGCCTTGACGGTCTTGAAGATGGCGTAGATGCCTCTGAGCAGTTGATATTGGGTGAGCGCGAGAAGGGTTGGCGCCAGGCGACTGCAGCAATTGACAGGGCGAGCGCCAGATTTGGCCCAGGAAGCGTCCGACCAGCGCGATTATTCGATGAATTATCAGATGAATCTGAAGAAGATACTTAAAAACTGCCTATAACTGCAGAAAACATTGGGGTTCGACTTTCCTACTTTGACTACCTGGCGTATTGTTGTGGACATGGCACTATCCGATCACGAGAAGCGCATGCTTGCCGAGATGGAGGCTGCCCTGGTTGCTGAAGACCCTCGTTTAGTTTCGACGCTAAATGGCCGCGAGCGCACACCAAAGGGATCTCGAGCCCTTCTCGGACTAGGTTCAATCCTGGTTGGTATGGTCGTATTACTTTCTGGTCTTATCGCCCAGATAATTCCTCTTGGAATTGCTGGCTTTCTAGTCTCACTAACCGGCCTGGTCCTATTTGTCTCAAACCTCTCTTTTGGAAAATCAAGCTTCAAAAGCCCAAAGGGCGCTCGCCCTAAGTGGAGCTCACGTTTAGAGGATCGCTGGGAGCGACGTAACTTCGAAAACTAAAGAGAATTAGCTGCCCATCGACCACCCAATCGGGTGGTTTTTTTATGCCCAAATCCATGAAGACCAGGGAAAGAAAATGGGGAATTAACTTGAAATTAGGGAAATAAATGGCAGAAAATGGTGCAAAGTGGGTAGAAATGGAGTAAAGTGGTGATTGCTATCAAATCCGGGGGGATTTGAGCGTAAAAATCAGGGGAGGTGGGGCGAAGTGTTTCTCGGTACCCACGAACCAAAACTCGACGAAAAGGGCCGCATTATTTTGCCCGCCAGATTCCGAGATGAATTAGCCAATGGACTTGTAATAACAAAAGGCCAAGAGCGCTGTCTTTACGTATTTCCTAGTGGTGAATTTTCTTCTATTACTGATCGTCTGCGCCAAGCACCCGTCACCGAAAAAGCAGCACGCGATTACATGCGCGTGATGTTTGCTGGCGCACACGATGAAGTTCCGGATAAGCAAGGTCGCGTAACAATCCCAAGCGGACTTCGCACATATGCAGGTTTAGAAAAGGACTGCGTAGTGATCGGTGCAAACACTCGCTTAGAAATTTGGGATAACGCAGCTTGGGAAAGTTATTTAGCGGATCGTGAAAAAACATTCTCTGATGTTTCATCGGAGGTGCTTCCAGGCCTTTTCTAAATTGTGGCCATCGCCGACCTCTATAACGACGCCCCTTCCCCGGCGCCGTTACCCCCAGATCCGTCGGCCGGCGATGACCAGAGTTTAGAAAAGTTAAGAAGTTGTATTAAAAAAAGTAGGAACTAGAAAGGGGGAGAAGATGCAAGATGCGTTACATATTCCAGTTGCGCTAGATCGCTGCATCGCTCTGCTCTCTCCTGCAATTGAAGCTAAGAATAATCCAATTATTGTTGATGCCACTTTGGGTTTAGGCGGACACACCAAGGCCTTGCTAATTAAGTTTCCAAATCTAAAAGTTATTGCGCTAGATCGTGACTTAAGCGCTATCTCAATTGCCACAAGTAATTTGAGCGAACATATTGATCGCGTTGAAATTATTCATGCAGTTTATGATGAGCTAGATAGCGTTCTAACCAAGTTGGGCATAACAGAGGTTGATGGGATTCTCTTTGATCTAGGAGTATCTTCGATGCAACTAGATCAAGCCGATAGAGGCTTTGCTTATTCCCACAATGCGCCGCTAGATATGCGGATGGACCAGAGTTCTGGACCAAGTGCGCTAGATATTTTGAACACTTATTCATACGGTGAATTGGTTCGAGTAATTCGAAACTATGGCGAAGAGAAATTTGCTACCAAGATTGCAGACAACATAATTAAGGCCCGCGAAAGCCAAACTTTAAAGACCACAAAAGATTTAGCAGAACTAGTCAAAAACAGTATTCCAGCGCCAGCACGTCGCACCGGGGGCAATCCGGCAAAGCGAACATTTCAAGCCCTTCGAATTGAAGTTAATCAGGAGCTAGCAGTTTTAGAGCGGGCGATTCCGAAGGCAATCAGCGCTATCAAAATTGGTGGCCGTCTAGTTGTTATGTCTTATCAATCGCTAGAGGACAAGATTGTAAAGCGAGCATTTGCGGAAGTTGTCGGCTCGACTTCACCACTCGGACTTCCATTCGATCTTCCTAATTCTGCTGCAAGTTACAAATTAATTATTAGCGGCAGCGAAGGCGCAAGCGCATCTGAAATTGAGATTAATGCCAGAGCGCAATCGATGCGACTTCGTGCTTTGGAAAGAGTGGCTGCGTAATGGCGATCCTTACTCTTCCACCATTAATTAGGCCTCGTCTGCGTCCAGTTCGGGCACTTAATAAGGCCAGAGAAGTTGAAGTATCAACATCCTCGCAGAAGCTTGATACCCGCAATTTTCTACTGCTAATGGCAAGTGCTGTGACCCTAAATCTCCTGGTAATTGCCGGAATAAATATTTTGATGACCCAAGATGCCTTCACCCTTCAAGAACTCAAGAGTCAGAGAAATACAGCGGTGGATCAGAAGGATGCGATTTTAAATCTAGTGAATGAGAAGAATTCTCCAGTAAATCTCTCGAAAGCTGCGATTGAACTAGGAATGAAGCCAGCAAATAAAATTGGCTATTTAACCTATTCAGAAAAAGTGGTGACTCAGTGAGCCACAATGCAATTGTTCATAAACGGATCCGAACCTTATTAGGTGTGACATTTGTGCTATTTGGAGTCATTGTTGCGCAGTTGTTCTCAGTTCAGGTTGTAAGAGCGGGCGCAATCAGCGAACGAGCTGCCAACGAACTTCTACGCACATCGACGTTGCTGGCACCGCGCGGCGTGATAAGCGATGTAAACGGTGTTGAACTTGCTCGAAGTGTCGCCGCAATCACGATTGTTGTAGATCAAACTCAGATAACTGATCCAAAACTAACTGCGCAGATAACAAGTCCAGTTCTGAAAATGGATGAAGATGAACTTATTGATTTATTCACTGGGACGCTACGATATAAAATCATTGTAAAAAATGGCAAACCTGTAATGTGGAGTGAGTTACAAAATGTTATTTCAAATTACAACACCGAAGTTTTGAAAGAAAAAAACGGGCTATCGAAACGAATTGTGGGCTTCTTTTCAGAGCGGGGATATGTAAGAGAATATCCAACTGGGACTTTGGCATCTTCGCTTATCGGTTTCATTAATCATGAAGGTGTGGGCGCTGCCGGAATTGAAAGTAGTTTAAATCGCCAACTCTCAGGGCAAAATGGTGAGTATGTCTATGAGAACGGTGCTGGAACAATTATTCCGGGGTCGGCAAGAATTCGAACTGAGGCAAAAACTGGAACATCGGTTCGACTCACGGTTGATCGGGATATTCAGTGGGTCGCACAAGATGCAATAAGCAAAGCGGTAAAGAGCTCAAGGGCAATATCTGGAACTGTAATTGTCATGGATCCAAAAACTGGGGCAATAATTGCGCAAGCGAGTGCGCCGACATTTGATCCAGCAAAACCAATAACTGGTAATTTGAATGTAATTAGGAATCCAGCTGTGCAAGATGTTTACGAGCCAGGGTCAACTGGAAAAGTTATAACCTATGCTGCAGCGTTAGAAGAGAAACTACTAAACCCAAATACTGTTTACACGGTTCCTTACTCAATGAAGGTTGCTGGAAGCAAGTTCTCTGATCACGAGCGCCATCCCGTGCAGCGCCTTACTGCGACTGGATCACTTGCAGTCTCAAGTAATACTGCCTCGATAAAAATTGGCCAACAACTTGGAAGCAATAAGTTGTATCAATATCTAACCGACTTTGGCTTTGGAAAAAGCACGGGTTCACATCTGCCTGGTGAGTCTGCAGGCTTATTACGTCCAGTCGATGATTGGTCTGGAACCTCGCTACCGACATTCTCATTTGGACATGGCTATTCAGTAACTTCGCTCCAGGCAACTAGCGTTTTTGCAACAATCGCAAATGATGGAGTTCGAGTTACTCCAACTGTTGTCGCAGGAACAACTGATGCAAGTGGAAATTACATTCCAGCAAAGCATCAGCAAACTAAGCGGGTGATAAGCGCAGAAACTGCCAGGGAAATTCGCAAGATGCTTGAGAGCGTAGTTTCAGTAAATGGAACTGCTCCAACTGCTGCAATACCGGGCTATCGGGTTGCCGGAAAAACTGGAACTGCCAATCGTTTCGATTCAAGCTGTTCTTGCTATAGCGGATACACCGCGTCGTTTATCGGGTTCGCACCGGCTGATAAGCCGGCTTACGTTGTAAGCGTTGCAATTCAAGATCCCAAAGGAATGCACTGGGGTGGTGCGCTCGGCGGCCCAGTTTTCGCAGAGGTCATGAAGTTTGTTTTGCAGTCAAAACATATTGCGCCATCTACTACTAAATTTAAGGCATATCCTCTAACCGAAGCTGCACTTAAGAAAAGCGCGATTGTAAAATGATCCGGCCAGTTTCTGATTATGTGAAATCTGTTTCAGAACTAGCAAACTTCATTGGAATTCAATCAGATTTGAAGTTGGACTTTACTGGTATCACCTCAGATTCAAGAAGCGTTGCAAGTGGCGATTTATTTGTTGCTCTTCCTGGTTCAAACTCGCATGGTGCCCGATACATAGATGAGGTAAAAGCGAGTGGCGCGGTTGCCGTAATTACGGATGAGGCCGGTGCAAAACTTGTAGGAGAAATGCTGCCAGCCATTGTTATCTCTAATCCACGTCGGATTCTGGGCGATATTTGTTCATGGTTTTACGGATCGCCTTCCAGCTCTATGCAGTTAATTGGGATCACCGGAACAAATGGGAAAACTACTACAACAACACTTCTTAATCAGATTCTCAAATTAGCTGGTAAATCAACAGGGCTTATTGGAACAATCGGAATCGAAATCGGCCCAGAAAAGATTCTGGCTAATTACACGACGCCAGAAGCATCAGAACTGCAAAGTCTTCTAGCAACAATGCGCGAGCGTCACATCGCTTATGTTTCGATGGAGATTAGTAGCCATGCTCTAGAGGCACTTAGAGTTGCTGGAACAAAATTCAGCGCGGTTGGATTTACAAATCTCACACAGGATCACTTAGATTTTCATGGGGATATGGCGAGTTACTTTTCAGCAAAATCAAAGCTTTTTGCAGCGCAATATAGCGACCTTGGTTTTGTGAATATTGATGATGCTTACGGCAAAAAATTGTATGAGAATCGAAACATTCCAATGATCTCGCTCGCCAGAGAGAATCGAGAGGCGCAGTGGCACTTCGAACGCATTGAACCTACAACTCGAGGTTATTCAGTTGCGATTCGTGGAACTGGTGGAATCTTAATTGAAGGCGATTTCAATTTAATTGGTGATCACAATCTTGATAATCTCTTGATGGCGGTAGCAATTGCAGTGCAATTAGAGATCGACCCACTAGTAATCGGTAACAGCCTCTCGCAACTAAAGGGCGCTGCTGGTCGATTAGAGAGCGTAGAAATTGGGCAGAAATTCTTAGCGTTAATCGATTATGCGCACACACCTGATGCAGTCACGAGAATTTTGGCGACTCTGCGGAAATCTGTAAGTGGCAGAATCATTGCAGTTCTCGGATGTGGCGGCGACAGAGATAAAGCAAAGCGTCCGATTATGGGAAGAGAGTTGCTGGAAGGTTCTGACTTAGCAGTATTTACCAGCGATAATCCAAGAAGTGAAGCGCCAGAAAGTATTTTGGCCGAAATGACTGCAGGCTTAAAACTCAGAGAGAATAGCGTGACACTTGTTGATCGACGCGAAGCGATAGCTTTTGCTGTTGCCAGTGCAATGCCAGGGGATTGCGTTGTAGTTCTTGGTAAGGGTCATGAATCTGGCCAGGAAATTTCTGGAAGAAAATTTGCATTTGACGATCGCATCGAGCTAGCCCGAGCAATCGAGGAGCTGGCATGATTGAACTATCTTTAAATCAAATCGCGGAAATTGTTGATGGCAAAGTCATAAATTCTGATGGAACACAGACCACTTCGGCAGTTCCGGTTATAAATTCAAGTCAAGCTACGAGCGACACATTCTTTGCTGCGTTTGTCGGCTCTAATGTAGATGGCCACGACTTTATCGAGGAAGCCATGGCTAAGGGTGCGCAGTTTGCACTGGTAACCAAGAATTGTTCGGCACCAGCAATTAAAGTGCAAGATGTTCGAAAAGCTTTAAGTGATTTGGCAATCTATGTGCGAGTCAATCTAGAGAATTTGAAGGTTATCGGGATCACGGGTTCGCAAGGAAAGACAACCACTAAAGATTTACTGAAGCATATCTTGGCAGTTTCTGGTGAAACAGTTGCACCTGAAGAATCTTTAAATAACGAACTCGGAGTGCCACTGCTGATTCTGCGTTGCACGAAGGCTACAAAGTATTGCATTGTCGAGATGGGGGCCCGCCATGTCGGTGATATCTCGCACCTAGCCGACATCGCTAAACCTCATGTTGGGGTTGTACTCACAGTTGGAACCGCGCATCTTGGTGAATTCGGTAGCCGTGAATTAATCGCTACGGCTAAATCTGAATTGATTACTTCACTTGCGGCAGGCGCAACTGCAATTCTAGGAACATATGACGAATTCACCCCAAAGATGATCGTTCCATCTGGCGTTAAGCGAATTCTTTTTGGTGAGAAATCAGCATGCGAGGTCAGAGCTGCTGATTTAGAAGTGCGCGAGGGAAGAGCACACTTTGATTTAGTGACACCTGATGGAAGAGCAGCTGTAGGACTGCAACTTTTAGGTATGCATCAAGTTTCAAATGCGTTGGCGGCGGCTGCCGTTGCAACTGCGCTAAAGATTCCGATAGAAACAATTTCAGCTGCACTTTCGACAGCTGAGGTTTCAAGTAAATGGCGTATGGAGATTTCTGAAGTTGGCGAAATCACCTTAATAAATGATTCTTACAATGCGAATCCAGAGAGTATGGCTGCGGCACTTCGAACTTTGGCGCTGGTTTCGCAGGAAAGTGGGGGTGTTAGTTGGGCAATTTTGGGCAAGATGCAAGAACTCGGCGAGTCATCCGCTGCTCAACATGCCGCAATTGGCAGACTCGTCTCGGAGATTGGAATCGACAATCTAGTTGTCATTGGAATCAAGGACTATCTCAAGGATTTAGATTCAATGGAAGATGGGGGATCGAGCGAAGTGCACTACTTCGATACCAAATCCGAAGCACTCGCTATCGTCGAACACTTTGCTCCAGGAGATGTCGTCTTGATGAAGGCTTCACGATCTGAAGAATTCAACTTGCTCGCTGATTTGATTAAAGAGAGATTACAGGAGGCTGATAAGTGAAAGGTATTGTCTTCGCTGGCGCCTTCTCAATCTTGTTAAGTTTTATCTTAACTCCCACTCTTATTCGGATACTTGCAAAACGTGGCATTGGCCAAATGATCAGAGATGACGGTCCAAAGACTCATCATGTAAAGCGTGGCACGCCAACTATGGGTGGAATAGTCCTGATCTTATCTACGGTAATTGCTTATTTTGCTAGCCATTTGTTTACCGGCACGGGAGTTACAACATCAGCTATTTTAGTTATCTCACTAATTGTTGGTCTAGGTCTTATTGGTTTATTGGATGACTTGCTAAAAATTTATAGAAAGCAATCTCTTGGATTAACTGCAAAGCAGAAACTTCTAGGACAAGCAATTTTTGCTGCAGGATTTGCTTATGCCGGGTTGCAATTTGAGGATGAAACTGGCTTGGCGCCAATATCACTTTATTTTTCAGGCGTTCGAGATACTTCGATAAAGCTTGGTGTCGTCTTGGTAATTCTCTGGGTAATTTTCTTAGTTCTAGGAAGTTCTAATGGTGTGAATTTAACTGACGGTCTGGATGGACTCGCATCTGGTGCCGCAATTATGACTTTCTTATCCTTCATAGTTATTGGAGTTTGGGAATTCGGGCAGAGCTGCGCAATTTCAAATACGCCGCAGTGTTATAACGTTCGAGATCCATTAGATATTGCAGTGCTTTCAGCCGCACTTGCTGGATCCTGCGCAGGATTTCTCTGGTGGAATGCTGCACCTGCAAAAATATTTATGGGCGATGTAGGTTCATTGGCTCTTGGTGGCGCCATCTCAGGAATCGCAATCGTTCTACGTGTTGAGGCTCTGCTCGCTGCACTTGGTGGCTTGTTTGTTCTAATTACGCTCTCGGTCATTATTCAAACTGGTTATTTCAAACTTTCTGGAGGTAAGCGGGTCTTTAAAATGGCTCCGCTTCAACATCATTTTGAATTAATGGGTTGGGGCGAAGTAACTATTGTTATTAGGTTCTGGATCTTGGCGGGAATGAGCGTTGCAGCTGGCTTAGGTCTCTTTTATGGGCAATGGGTTGTCTCGCAATAATGTCCTATATAGCCGAGATAAAATCCAAAAATATTCTCATCGTAGGTGGTGGAACTACGGGAAAGTCGTTGGCAAATTACCTTTCTAGCTTGGGTGCAAACTTCACAATATTTGATGAAAAAGCTACAACTCAACCAGGATTAAATGCGGTCGCTGAATTAAGTGATTATTCGATTTATGATTTGGCAATTGTTTCTCCGGGTTGGCGGCAGGATCATCTAGTCGTAGCAAATTTGCAATCTGCTGGCGTAGAAGTTTTAAGTGAGATTGATTTTGCATGGAACCTAAAGACCGAAATGAACCCTGATCAGATTTGGGTGGCAGTGACTGGAACTAATGGTAAAACAACAACAATTCAAATGCTGGAATCTATCTTTATTGCGGCTGGGGTATCCGGAATTGCTTGCGGCAATGTTGGAACTACGGTTGTTGATGCCCTAACTGGTGGAAACAAATTCGATGTCCTGGCTATTGAGCTCTCCTCTTTTCAAATTAGCTGGAGTTCATTGCCTCAATATCAAGCAG
>Ga0315909_10001707_pt1 | contig 29263 bp, 47 predicted proteins | sample LakEriMetagenome_11_FD_203527 | JGI IMG/M metagenome (GOLD analysis project Ga0315909, IMG submission 203527) | Freshwater fungal communities from buoy surface, Lake Erie, Ohio, United States - Buoy 2 MA125 | ecosystem: Environmental > Aquatic > Freshwater > Lake | place: USA: Lake Erie, Ohio... | reverse complement strand
TGGTGAACGCGAGACCCCTATCGTTCTGTGTGATCAAGCACAAAAAACAATATCTATGCATTCAACACACATACAGTTCCTGGTGGATCAATACGGTGTTGCAAACGTGGCCTGGTTCATTCGCCTCATGAAACGTGGCACCCCACCGGAGCAACTGGCCAGCTATTGCGTGCCCAACCCGCAGGACAGCAGGCGCGACGGTGTTTTCCGGGCTTTGCAGTACGCTTCGACCGTGCCCAATTCGATGCTACCTCCCGAGATCCTGGGAGCCTTGAAGCCATGACCCAACGGGAATACGCCAAGCACGCCGGTGTTTCGCACGGCTACGTCACCCAACTGGCTGCAAAGGGAATGCCTATGCATAGTCCCGAGGCCGCCGATGCCTGGCGCAAGAAAAACATCCGGGCCAAGTCCACGACGCAACACATAGAAACACCACCACCACCAGAACCCACCACAATCGAACAGGAAGGCCCCTACCGCCCCGCGGAAGCCTCGAACCCTATCGACACAGCCACCGCGGCTATCGACTCGCCACAGGGCGCCTACGAGCGTCAGCGGCAAATCGAGCGTGCAGCCTACGACCTGGCTGTCGATGCCCTCCGGGGCGGTCGAGCCGATGCAGGGCGCCTGGTTGCCATCCATGCCGCGGCAGCCAAGAATCTGACCAGCGCCCGTGACGAGGTGATCGCCCAGGCCGAGAAGGAACGGCGTTTGGTCAGCGGCGACTGGGTGCGCCGGGTCATGCAGGAGCACGACGGGGCGGTGGCATCCCTACTGAAGGCCATGCCCAAACAGCTCTCAGGCCGGATTGCCCCACACGACCCGGAGCACTGCGAGATCGAACTCACCAGGTGGGTGCAGGAGGTGGCGCTCAAGACCCTACACAACACCGACCCATGGAAATCCTGACCGACCTCCAGCGTTCCCTCCTGGACTACCGCCGGAGCCTCTACCGCCCGACCCCACAGCAAACGGTGGTCGAATGGTCCGAGGCCAACCTGCGGCTAACCCAACGGCAGACCGAGCACCCCGGGCCGTTCAGCACCTCGGTGCGGCCCTACACCCGGGAGCCCATGGAGGCCTGGAAAGATCCATCGGTCTCCGAGGTGACACTGTGCTGGGGATCACAGACCAGCAAAACGACCACCCTGATGGCTGGCCTGGCCTGGCTAATCGCCAACGAGCCCAGCCCAGCCCTGTGGCTGATGCCATCGGAGAATCTGGCCAGGTCATTCTCAAAGAGCCGATGGCTGCCCATGCTGGAGGACAGCCCGACCATGCTGGAGTGTTTCCCGGCCGAGGCCGACAAGATCACCAACCTGGAGCAGAACTTTACCCGGTCGACCCTGACTTTTGTCGGATCCAACAGCCCGGCCAACCTAGCCAGTCGCCCGGTACGGGTGCTGATCGCCGACGAGGTGGACAAGTTCGCCGAGGCTACCGCCAAGGAGGCCGACGCCCTGGATCTGGCTGAACAGCGCCTCAAGAGCTTTTCAAGTAGCAAGGCCTTCATGACCTCGACGCCCACCGTGGTCGAAGGCCGGATCTGGCAGCGATTCCTTCGAGGTGACCAGCGCCGGTACTACCTGCCCTGCCCACACTGCCGGGAGCTGATCAAACTCGAATGGCGTCAGGTGACTTGGGACGACGCCAAGACCGAGGACGGCAAGCACGACCTGGCCAAGATCCGGGCCTCCGCGCACTACGTCTGCCAGCTCTGCCTCGGCAAGATCACCGACGCCCACAAGGTGGCAGCCCTCCGGCACGGCCAATGGCGCCCAGAGAATCCAAACGCCATGCCCGGCGTGCGGTCCTACCATCTGAGCAGCCTCTACAGCCCCGACCGCAAGTGCACCTGGGGGCACCTGGCTGTGGCCTTCATCGAGGCCAAGGCATCCATGGCCGGCCTGCAGGGCTTCATCAACGGCAACTTGGCCGAGCCTTGGGAGCAGCAGGACGTGCAGCAGGAACGCCCCGAAGCCTCGGCCGCGGTCACGATCACCGGTGGGCGCCGCTACCTCACCGCAGACGTCCAGGCCGTGGCGCCGTTCCTCTGGTGGGTCTGCCGGGAATGGAAGGACGGCAACAGCACCCTGGTGGCTGCCGGCCATGCCGATGACTTCGCTGCCCTGCGACGGGTGCAGGTGGCCCTCGAGGTCCACGATATGGATGTGGGCATTGACTCAGGATTCAACACCCAGACCGTCTACGACGCCTGCGGCGCCTATTCCTCGGTGACCTCCAACCCTATCAGCTACCCGTGCGGCCTGCGGTTCCCACCGGAGGGCGGTCTCCGAAAACCTGCCCTGGTAGGATGGCTGCCGCTCAAAGGCAGGGAGACCGGCGCCCGGTTCACGACAGCCACCGGAGCGGTGCACCCGTTCGGCCTGTCGACGTCTTCCTCGATGCGTACCGACGTGGTGCAGCCTCTCCTGGTGTTCGACACCGAGCACCTGCGGGATATGCTGTCCAGGCTCCGGAAGGGCGACATCGACCGGGAATGGGGCGTCCACCAGGAGCCACCCAGCGTCCAGGCCGAAGGCGCCTATGTGGCCGATCCAGATCTTTACTGGCGCCACCTCGACTCTCACCTGCTACGGCCCCAAGCCAACCGAGCCGGCAGGATCAAACACGTCTGGGTCAAACGGAACCAAAAGTGGCCCGACCATCTGCATGACTGCGAGATCATGCAACTGGCCATGGTGATGCTCTGGGATGACCTTACGTCAAGTGATGTCCAGTCTTAGCTAAGCTATTGAACAGGCCAAAAAATGTGAAAGCCTCCAGCCCGAGGTGTTCACTTTCACGGTCGCAATCAAGCGTGCCTATCTTCGCAGTGTCTTTAGCGCCCTCGGTGGCGCCACACTGCTGGCCGCCCTGACCTCGAAGGTCATTGCCGCGGCCTCGGTGATCGAGTCCGGCCAGGTGGTCCGGTCGACGTCTTCCTCGGATGTCTCGGTCGAGTTTGCCGAGCCCGGTAAGGGCGCTCCCACACCCTCCGAGATGGTCGAGATGTGGGAAAGCTTGATCGCCGACTACGAGCTGGCGGTCTACCTACTCGGCCAGGACGGAATCGCCGCCCCTACCGACACCCAGATCTTCAACAAAATGATGGCCGTCGTCCTGGTCGCTGTGACCAGTTACGGCGGCGACTTCTCGAACTTCCGTCGAGAGGGCGCCATCAGAACGGGGATGACCTAATGGGATTCCTCGACAACATCCTGGCCAAGTTCCGGTCGGCCCCCGTAAACCGCTACGAGGGCGCGTCCAACTCGATCCGGCGCTCCTTCCTAGACACCAGCTACACCTCGGTGCGGTTCGATGTCACTGCCTCGACCCGGCAGCAGATCGTGCGGAAGTCCCGATTCTTCGAGCAGAACAACGCGGTGATGAACCGCCTCGGTGACCTGTTCGAGAACTACACGGTCGGCAGCAACTTCTCGGTGCAGCCGGCTTCCTCGGATCCCGACTGGAATCTCCGGGCCAAGAAATGGTGGGACACCTGGAGCCGTTATCCCGACATCGGATCCCGGCAGTCTTTCGGCACGCTCATGAGCCTGGCCGCGCGGGGCTGGTTCTACGATGGCGAATCCTTCCTGCTTCTGACCAAGGGCGACTCGGGCCGCCCCCGTCTTCAGCTCATCGAGCCGCAACAGGTGGCAACACCTACCGGCCAGGAGCAATCGCCGGACATCTTCGATGGAGTCCGGTTTGATACCAAGACAGGCCGCGCTCTTGCCTACTTTATTGGGCAGGAAACAAACCAGGGCCAACTCACCGAAGTCCGGTCGATATCTTCCGACTCCATCGTCCACATCTACGAGGCCCAGCGTGCCGGCCAGCTCCGCGGCCTGCCCTTCGTGGCGTGCGTCATTAACGACCTGCACGACCTGGACGACCTCCAGAAGCTGGAGATGGAATCCTGCAAACTGGCCTCCAGCGTGGCCCAGGTGATCAAGACCAGCTCCGGGGAGGTGCAGGCCAGCAGCCTCCGCTCCGGTGTTGTCGGTAGCCAAGGCACTGCCCAGACGTACTACGAGAACGTGTTCGGCTCGACGGTTAAGGTTCTCAAGAGCGGCGACGAGTTCGAGCAGTTCCAGGCCGACCGCCCCAACGTCAATATGCGGGAATACTGGCGCAGCCTGACCGAGAAGGTCTGTGCCGGCGTCGGCATTCCTTACGTCCTAGTGTTCCCAGAAGGGATGCAGGGCACGGTCTACCGCGGCGCCCTGGATATGTCTTCAGTGTGGTTCCGGAGCCGTCACCAGGTGATGGCCTCGGCCGCCCGTAGGATCTGGGAATATGTGATGGAATACGCCATCCGTACCGACCCCACCCTGCGCGATTCTCCCGACGACTGGTACGAGATCGCCATCCAGGCCCCCCGGGCTCCGAATGTCGATGTCGGCCGCAACTCATCGGCCCAGCTCGCTGAGCTGACCGCCGGCGTCACCACCTACGACGAGATCTACGGCGCCCGAGGCATCGACTGGCGATCTGCACTGGAGGCCAAGGCCCAACAGGCCAAATACATCCAAGACCTGGCCGCCAAGTACGGCCTCGATGTCTCCGAGATCTCGACGGCCCAGAAGCAACCCATCGCACCCGAGCCTGCCGAGATGGCAGCCGAGGTGGAGCCCTCCGGGACAATGCCCGAGGAGATCCCGGCTCAACCCATCCAGGAGGTGGTTGCAGTGGCCAAGAAACGGAAACCCAGAGCCAAGAAATCAGAATGACCAAGATCAACAACTGGCTTTCCTACCAGCCCCGGGCCTCGGCCTCGGAGCCGGCCACCCTCCAGATCTTCGATCAGATCGGCGAGGACTGGTTCGGTGGCTCCGGGATCTCGGCCAAGGCCTTCAGCCAGGCCCTGCAGGACGTCGGCCAAGGACCCCTGGTGATCGAGATCAACAGCCCCGGCGGCAACGTCTGGGACGGCCTGGGCATCTACAATATGCTGCGAGGCCGGCAGGCGCCCGTCACCACCCGGGTGGTCGGTATTGCTGCCTCGATTGCTTCGATTATCGCCCTGGCCGGCGACACCGTTGAGATCGCCGACGCCGCCCTGTTTATGATTCACGACCCCTCCGGAATGGTGGCAGGCACCTCGGAGGAAATGCGGAAGATGGCCGATGCCCTGGATCAACACGCCGAGGTGCTGGCCGGTATCTACTCGAAGGTGACCGGCCGCCCGACCTCCCAGATCCGGGCTGCCATGAAAGAGGAGACTTGGTTCACCGCCCAGGAGGCCATCCAGTTCGGCCTGGCCGACAAGATGACCGAGGAGCAGATGGCCATCGCCGCCTGCTGGCACCCTCGGGCTGTCACCAAGACTGCCCCGGAGACCGTTAAAAACAACCTTCGCCGCGGTCTTGAGCAATACGCCGAGGGCCTCGCCGGTGATGGTTTGGAGAAGCAGACGGTGCTCGATGCCGAGGCGCTGGTCGCCGGTGAGGCCCCGACCGAGGACAAGGTTCGCACGGCCAACGCCTGGTGGGGACGCAACGAGCGATTCCTCGAGGCCGATCCCAACACCCCGGCCGATGTGGCTGCCAACCTATGGGGCGGCGCCGCTGGCCGTGACTGGTTCAAGGCCCTCTATGCCCAGCTCGAGCGCGAAGAACTCGAGGAGGCCGAGGAGTCTATCGACGACAAGATTTCGACCGGCAGCACCGACGCTGCCGCCGATGGCGCGACAACCGCGCCGACATCACAGCAGACACCACACAACATGACTGATACAAACACCGTGGTGGCGGCCGCTCCTAGTGCGCCGTCCGCCCTCGACATCGACGCCATCGTGGCCAAGGCAGTTGCCGCGGCCATCAGCGCCAAGGGCATCACCGCCGCCCCTGCTCCCGAGCCCCTCCGGCCGTTGATCCAGAACCTGGGCAACCCGCTCCTGGAGAAGCACAAGAGCCTCCGCGCCGGTGCCGAGCGCCAGCGCTTCCTGGTTGAGAACCACAGCGAACTGCTCCGTCAGTCGGCGCTGATCGCCCCGCAGAACGCGAACACCTTCGCTGTCGGCTTGGTTGTCGACTATCTCGCCGACGCCGTGATCACCGTGGCCACCACGAAGCTGGCCATGATCGCCAACTTCACCCGCAACGTCGGCCTGGATAACCTTCGCCCCCGTGCGACGGTGCAGGTGAAGAAGTTCACCACCGGCGACGCCGCGGTCGACAACGCCACCAACTTCGAGGACGGCGCCGCCAACCAATCGACTCTGGCCGCCACCTCGGTGACGGTGAACCAGATCACCAAGACCTTCACGGTCACCCAGCAGGAGCTGAACCAGGGCTTCGCCCTCTCCGACCTGTCCCAGGGCTCAGCCGAGATCTTCGCCTTGGCGATCTCCAAGAAGGTCACCGCGGTGATGACCTCCGGTAACTACGGCGCCGGCACGACCATCGGCACGGCTGCCAACTTCGACAGCTCCGACCTTCCGGCGATTCTGGCTCTGGCCAAGAACTACCGCCAGAAGCTGCTCTTGCTCGACGGTGGCCACCTGGCTCGCCTGATGTTCTCCGGTCAATTCACGGCTGCCGCCGGAACCAACCCGTTCCCGGACAGCCGCTACGGCCCGTTGAACAATGGCTATTTCGGATTCGCCAACATCCTCGAGCAGAACGACTGGACCGGCGCCATCGCCAACACCGCCGGCTTCGTTTGCGGCCAGGATGCCATTGCGGTGGCCTCGGGTCTGCCGGTCGGAATGATCGCCGGTGAGTTCCTGGAGCAGCGCACGGTCGAGCTGTCCAACGGCCTCTCCGTGCTGTTGTCGGTCTGGTACAGCCGCGCCACCCGCGCTCACATGGCGTCCTACGACATCATGTTCGGTGCTGCCGCCGCGGACACCACGCAGGCCGAAGTTCTCATCACCGCCTAATTGGCTGACCCATGAGAATCGCCACAACCATCTCGGTGGACAAGAACGGCAAAACCAAGCTCGTTTCTGGTCCCGATGTCGACGCGTCTCTCCAGCGCGACGGCTTCAACACCGCGACCGTTCCCGAAGGAGGCAAGCTCATCCTGTGGATACAGGGAGCCCTGGCACCGAAAGTTCGTAAAGGTTAACCGTTCAAATTGGGGAGGCTGCTGGAAAGTTCCGGTGGCCTCCCCTCTAACCAAGACAAAACATGGCCGTTCAAGCAGACATCGCAACCGAGTACAGCATGGGACGACAGGGGTTCCAGCTTGTCACCTCAACCGCCGCCCAGACCGGCAACTGGTCTGCGCTGGTTCCAATCGAGCCAACCGTTTTCACTTCGATCACTGGCACTAATATCAGTGGCACTTGGTCATCGAAAACCATTCCAGCAGGACAACCTCTCCCCGGTGAGATTACTGGATTCCAGATTTCATCCGGCAGCGTTGTGGCTTTCCTAGCTCGCAGCTAATGATCTCAATCGGAACATCAATCAACAGGATGCGACCGCTGAATGCGGTCATGCCTGAGCCTCCCATAATGCGGAGGGATGTTCTCCAAGAGGACGAGACCTTCCTGCTTCAGGAGGATGGCGTGAGCAAACTCGTCATTTCATTTGGTACATTCGACAGCATAGTGCTGGAGGATGGAGTCAGTTTCCTTTTACAAGAAGACCTCGGCAAATTCATCTTAACCGTTTACTGATATGGCAGACTCAAAGATTACAGCACTAGACAACCTTACAACAGCCGATCCGGCAAATGACATGATCCCGATTGTGGATGTGTCAGCAACTCCACCGGCTTCAGGTAACACCAAGCGAATCAGCATCAACAACTTGTTGGCTTGTTCGCCATCCGCCACGCTCGCCTCCGCCACCATCACCGGCGATCTGACGGTGGACACCTCGACGCTGAAGGTTGATAGCGCGAACAATCGGGTGGGTATTGGGACGGCGAGTCCGGCTTATTTGCTCGATGTTTTGGCTGCTGGCGCAATTACTGCAACCAGTTCGTTTGCGATGGCTAGAATTACTGGTGCAAGTGCTGTTGCCAATGATCTTACGCTTGTTGGTCCGAATACATCTCAAGTCCGAATCAATTTCGGAGATACCGACTTGGCAAGTGTTGGCGAGGTTGGATACGACCATTCTACAAACCGGATGCGGTTTGTTACGAACAATCAGCAGCAACACACCATTGATCCGAATGGCGTGTTTAATTGGTACGACGGCGCAGGCGGCACTCGGATGACCCTCAACGCCAACGGACTTGGGGTGGGTGCTGGACCTTCGTACAGGTTCCACGTTCAGCAGACTCTTGCCGGAACCGCTTCTGCTGTTAATCCGATTGCCTACATCGTCAACAATGGCAGCGGAAACACCGCAAAGCTTACTCTGAGCGATGCCGTCACCACCGATGGTAACATCACTCTGACCGGAAGCGCGACTGCCGCTAACCGGCTTCTCGGCTTTGGAATCAATGGCGTTCAGCAGATGGTTTTAGACGGAAACGGCAACGTCGGCATCGGAGTTACGCCGAGTGCGTGGTCGAGCATCTATAAAGTATATCAAATTGGTCAGAGTGCATCTGTTTCTGGTGGAAGTTCTGTTGAATTGGCAGTATTCGGCAGCAACTGCTACTTCGACACCACAGATTCCCGATGGGAACGAATCACCTCTGGATTCACTTCGCAGTACTATCAAACAAACGGGACGCACGTTTGGCGCATTGGAGGAACCGCTGCAGCAAATACCGATTGTTCATTCACGAACGTCATGACGCTCGATGCGAGCGGGAATTTGCTGGTGGGGACGACGGGGCTGAATGCCACATGGAATACGCGACTGACTCTTTCATCTGATTCTGGAACGACTAGATGGGCTGTTGGTCCGTATTCTACTGCCACTAACTTCGTTATCTCAGGAGCCAGTGGCGGTGGTGTTTATCTCAATGGAACCGCTGCCACTTCGTGGACTTCTGCGTCTGACGAGCGTTTGAAGGACATTATTGAGCCAATCAGCAACGCTGTTTCTAAGATTGGTTCGCTTCGTTCTGTCATCGGCAAGTTCAAGACCGACAGCGAAGGCACTCGTCGCTCGTTCCTGATTGCTCAGGATGTTCAATCGGTTCTTCCTGAAGCGGTCGATGCGTCGAATCCTGATCGACTTGGCGTGGCCTACACCGATGTCATACCGCTGCTGGTTGCTGCCATCAAAGAACTCACCGCCCGTGTTCAAACTCTCGAAGCTAAGTAAGCCATGATTACTATCAACTGGATCATCGAACGCCTTCTCGTTAAACCGACCGAAGGCAGTCTCACGGACGTCGTCATCACCGCCGACTGGCGTTGCAACGGCTCGCAGGATAACTACAGCGGCACTTGCTACGGCTCCTGCTCGTTCCAGCCGCCGAGCGAGAACTTCACGCCTTACGATCAGTTGACTGAGGCGCAGGTGCTTGGCTGGTGCTACGCCAACGGCGTGGACAAGAGCGCTATCGAAGCAAACGTCACCTCGCAGATCCAGAACCAGATCGACCCGCCGGTTGTGGTGCTGCCGCTGCCGTGGGTGCCGCCTACGCCTCCGCCCGAGCCGGTTGTTGTTGCCGAGCCCGAGGTTGTTGCCGATGCTCCCGCCGCATGATCAAGATCGAACTCACTCCCCAGCAGTTCAACCAACTCTATGAGCTGCTCGTCATTGGAATGAAGGCCGGCAACGTGACCAACATGAAGGTCGGCCTTCCTCTGGTGGAACTCCTCGAAACCGCAGCAGCCCAACACAAGCCCGAGTAGGACATGACCAACGATTCATCGACCAACGCCGTCACTGTAGCCATCAGCGCAGCCGCTGGCCTGACCGCTGCATCGTTGGCCCCTATCCTCACCCAGTGGGTCCAGCTAGGAACCGCCGTGCTGGGGTTCCTATGCATGGCCTACGGCACCTACAAACTGTTTTTCGGAAAATGAATCCCAACATCGCATCCCTCATCCGCCACGGCCTCACCGCCGCCGGCGGTTTTGTCATCGCCCGCGGCCTCGCTTCCTCCGAGCAGATCACCGAGCTGGTTGGGGCTCTGCTGTCGCTGGCCAGCGTCGGCTGGTCCATCAAGAGCAACCTCAAGAAGCCTGCCGATCCGAAGCAGTGAACTGGATCTACCAGATCCTGAAGGCCCTGCTCGATTGGCTGCGGGAAACACCACCCACCGATATCCAACATGGAAAAGCTCCCGAGGCTCTCAAAGACGATCTGGCTGATCGCATTGCTGGACTGCCTCGGCTGCCAGATGACCAAGGTGGTCCTGGTCCCTTCCGGTGATCCCGTGATGCTCGCCAAGCCCACCAAGGCCAGCGTGTACGGATTCGACAAAGACAAGAAGCTGGTGGGGCCCTCGACCGTGGTCCTGCCGGCTGGTTGGTACGCACTACCGAAGAACTGATATGGCCCAGCAAATCATCAACATCGGAGCAATCGCCAACGACAACACCGGGGACACCCTCCGCGGCGCCGGGCAGAAGCTGAACGATAATTTCACCGAGATCTATGCCGCCCTGCCTCTGACCGCCCCGGCCACCTGGGTGCCTACGTTGACCGATTCCGGCGGTGGCCGCACCTTTGCGATCACGGTCAACATGGCGCGACACACCGCCATTGGATTTATTGAGACCTTCACGGTCGACCTGACAATTAACTCGGTGAGCGGTGCAGCCACCGGCGATCTCCGACTGAGCCTGCCGGATCCAGTCACCTACGACGCCGCCCTGGCCATCTGGCTGGACAACGCCACCACCCAGGCTAAGACCGCGGTGATCGGCCTGGCTGTCGGTGGCACGTCCTACGCAGCGCTGTATCACTACGACAACGGCGACTCGACCAGCCTGGCCGGGCAACTGCAGGCAACCAGCCGCATCGTAATCTCCGGCACCTACTTCACAGCCTAAATGACCATCATCGGCTCCAGTCTCCAGCAGGGCATGACGGTGCTCCAGCAGATGCTGGGGGCGCCGATGTTCATCTGGGAGGGCTCGTCGATCCGGTGCATCCCGGCCATGGTCACCGATGCCAACACCCCGGTGCCCGGTGGGTTCCAGGACAACGTGGCATCCCGGATCCTGGTCAAGTTCTCCGACTGGAAGACCTGGGACAGCACCCTGGTCACGATGGACACCACGCTGTACACCCTGGACCAGGGCACCGAGTTCTCCCGACTTCTCAAGGAGGACGGCTACTATCTGCTCCAGGAGAACACCGACCGCATCGCCCTGACCTTCTGCAAGCCCCGCCCCGTGGTCGGTCGCACCCTGGTCTATCAGGGACGCACCCTGCGGATCCTGTCCTGCCGGGTCGATGCCTCCGGCGCCTACTACAGCCTAGAACTAGGAGCCAAGACCCGGTGAGACCTGTCGTAAACATGACGGTCGACAGCAGCAAGTTCGACGCTGCAATGAAGGCCTACCTGCTGCAGACGAGCCGCGACCTTCACAAGGCAGTTAACTCCCGGTTCTTCTACCTCATGGTTCGGCTGTTCGTCCTGGTGCCGCCTAAGAGCCCGGCACAAGAGCGGATCCGCATCGGAGACTATCTGTCCAAACCGATGGGCGACATCAATCGGAAGTCCAAGAAGACCGGCAAGCGCATCGGCAAGTCCCGCCTGCTTCGCCGGGTGCACCTGATCGCCCAGTCGAAGGAAGCCAAGGCCGGCCGCCGCGGCCTGTACGGCGAGGAGATGAAGGCAGCAGCCTCGGCCCTGATGCGTAAGGCTATCGGCTCAGTCGGTTACCTCCGCTCCGGTGTGGTGAAGATCATCCGGATCTACAACAAGGGCTTCACCCAGTTTCAAAGCCCGAAATGGAAGCCTCTGTCAAAGCCTGCAGGCTACAAGGCGCCCAAGAAGACCAACGCCGCCCTGGTCTCACTCGCCAACCAATACGGGCTGCCCGAGGAGAACGTGGCCGTGCACAAGGGCACCAAGGCCCGAGGCATCCAGGCCACACCAGGCTTCAACCCGACAGCCTCGGTGGTCATGACTGCCGGTGTGGCTGACAACCAGTACAACCGGGTGGCCATGATCTACAATCAGGCCATGCAGAAGGCCATGGACGACGAGCTGGCCGAGCTGACCAACCACATGACCGAGGCCATGCTGCAAAACGGAAAGGTGCTCGAAGATAACGGAATCGCCATCAAATGAACGCTGTCGCCCTAAGAGCAGAGAAGGCCGTGGCCGACTACCTGGCAGCCGCCGACTGGTCGGCCTCCGGCGCCGGCACACCCACCTGCCTGACATCCTACAGCCGGGGCTTGTACGACGACCCGGACGAGCAGGATGTGATGCCCAACTTCCCGCGCCTGGTTGTCTCGACCAACTCCGCGCGGCCGGTTCAACGCACCGACCTGACCTGTGAGCTGGAGATCGCAGTCGAGCTGCAACTATCGGCAGACGACACCGACGAGGCCGATGTCCTGACCACCGTCCAGGTGCTCGACAATTGGATCCTGCCGCTCTTTGACGAGTCCGGGGCCTCTGCCCTGGATGCACCATCAAACGACGCCAGCGGCCCGTTTACGGCCCAGTTTGCCGCCCCTCTGGACTTTGGGGCAGCCTCAATCTCTAATCGGTCCAGGACGTTCACCCGGACGTTCACCCTTTACTGCAGCGCAACCCTCTAACCCAATCCACACATGGCTAACACACAAGGCAGCAAATACGTTTTCGGTTCACCGGCCTCCCTGGCGCTTTATGACGCTGCAGGCGCCCTGGTTGTCACCGGCTACGTTTCACCCGACATCGAGTCCTACGACATCACCCACGAGGCCGACACCGAGGAGGTGCGGAATAGTGCTGGCGAGGTAGTCGGTCACATCGGCTACAACAACCGCCTGACCCTGACCGTGAACTTCATCCCGTCTGGTGCCTCGACTGCAAATGCCCTGCTGGCGGCCAGCCTGCCGGATGTGAACGGCACTTGCGTCATCACCGGGGCTCCGATCATCGAGATCGGTGGCTATGTGGACGCCATCAATGCCGCTACTGGAAACCGTTGGATCTATGCTGGAGGCGGGTCGATCAAGACCACCCAGACCGGCAAGGCCACCGGCACCATCACGCTGAAGCGCTACACCAACCTGACCGCCTCCGGAGCCGCCACCAACCTGTGACCGCCCTGGCCGACATCCTGAACGCTACAGCCGAGCCCTGTCCTGTCGTGATGGGGCTCCGGCTGGTGCCGTATTCTGTCGGCCATTCTCTGGTGCTGCATCGTATTGGCTCACCCTTGGCCATTGGCGGCCCCGTAGAGCGTTCCAATCTCATGGAGGCTGTGTTGGTATGCTCCCAGCCTGTCAGAGAGTCTCTGAAAGCAATCCGATCACCGCTTCGAGGCCTGGCGATCTGGCTGTGGGCAAAGAGAACCAAGCACCTTTCATTCGATGCCGAGTTCGAGAAATGGAACGACTGGATGGCCAAGCAGTCGACGGCGCCTGAGATCCTAAGCAAGCCAGGCAAATCTCGGCAGTTGTCGATGCCATGGCCCGAGAGAATGCTGGCCTGCTGCATGGACATCGGTCTCCAGGAGGATACCGTCTTGGCCATGCCAATCGGTGACGCCGAGCGCCTTGTCCTGGCTCGTGCGGAAACCCACGGTGATGTCGAGCTGTGGAGCCCCAAGGACGAGGCCCTGTGGCATTGGGCGCAGCAACAAAACACCAACAACTGACCATGGCTATCTTCTCTCTGCTCGCAAAACTCGGGCTTGATGGCACTGCCTTTGAAACAGGCCTAAAGCGATCTCAATCGCTTGCTAAAAGCATCGGCAGGGACATCTCAGGAACGGTGGCTGGTGTTTTCGCGGTGGATAAGCTGGTAGCGTTTGGAAATCAAGCTCTTGAGACTGCTGGAAAACTCCAAGACCTATCAACGCAACTCGGTGTGTCTGCCGAGTTCTTGCAGGAGATGAAGTTCGCCGCCGATATGGGCGGATCAAGCCTGGATGCGGTCTCTGCGGCACTTGAAAAAATCACTATTGCACGAGGCAAAGCACTTGGAGGAGACCAAGGCTTGGTCGATGCCTTTGCCCGTTTCAAAGTCAGCGCTGCGGAAATTAAATCGGCAAAGATTGAGGACATCTTCCTGAAGATCGGCCGTGCATTTGAAGGTGATGCCAACCCGCAAAACCTTCTCACACCTTTTCGTGAACTGGCTGGCAAAAGCGCTGGCGCATTGATTCCGGCCATGGCGTCGGGACTTTCGGATGCAGCAAATCAAGCCCACAGACTGGGCATGATCATGTCGACCGACGTTATAGACACCTTGGACGAGGCAAACGACCGAGTGGATATTATGCGGAAGACCATGGAAGCCGGAACCGGCTCATTCATGGCCAAGATTATTGAGCCAGCTTTCCGGCAACTCGAAGCGCTTGGAGCAGGCATCCAGGGATTTTTTGGTGCCATGTTTGCCGAAGGCAGAGCTGGTTTCCAAATCGAGAACTTCTTTCAGCAGTTTGCTCAGGCCAGGCGTGCAGCCCTGGACGAGATGGATGCCGAAATGCAAGGCAAACGCGAGGCCAGAGACAAGCGAGCAGAGGTCAGACGGAAGATTGAGATGACTCCGGAAGGTGAAAAGTTCAAGACCGTGGCAGTTTCCGCGGCTACCGGCGACCAGCTCGCACGCACTGGTGGATTTACCGCTTTTCAGACCAACATGGACCGATATTTTGGATCGGTAAAAACTCAGGCTCAGGATATCCGGGACATAGCCCGAAACACTCAGAGGACGGCTGAGGCCGTCGAGGAATAACATGGCAACGATCCAAGGTATCCCCAACCCGACGGCTCTTGAATACATCGAAGTAAGCCGAGGTTATGAGAACGTCGGCAACGGCCGGGTGGTAACACTCAGTTTTAAAGGCTCCAAGGATGCCCTACGGATCGCCTCGGCCCAATGGGTGGCCCTGGGCGCCAAATACAGCATCCGGGAGGACGGCCCCTATTCCGAGGCCACCGTCACCATCGGCGGCACCTCATTCGACCCAGGTGTTCCGATTCAAGATCAGACCGCCCCGCAGGTGGGCGAGATCGCCGACATCCGATACGAGTTCCGGACTGATTATGTCGACGTGAGCATCTTTGCGCTTCCTGCCGTCGCCCGGGAGGCCACAATCACTGGAAATCCGGCAGGCTACAAATACACCCTTGAGACTGCTGTCAGGAACGGAGATCCGCTGCCAACAAACAGCGGAACCATGGCCACCAAGGTTTATCAGAAGCTGTCCCGCGGTGAGGATTCTTTCCCAGTTGCTCGGGTCAGCCTGACCAGGATAGCCACATTTTCGGGAAACCTAGGTCTACCACAAACGCCCCAAGGAATCCCACCTGTCTACACACCGGCATCATTTGCAATCGCTTGGCAGCTTCCGTTTGCTGTGCAGCAGATGCTTCCTCCGATTCCGGTCGATCCTAATACGGGGCAGATACAAGCTCCGGCTGGAACAGCCTGGGGATGGAAACAGACAAACTATTCAACCAGTCTTGTGACTAAGACAAACCAGGTTGAGCAGGTTGTTTCCTGGACATTTGCCCCTTACGATCTCGACATCTATCCCTTCTTTTAACCTCAACTAACACACCTCTATGGCAGACGAAATTCAAATGACCGCCCGGCTGTACGCTTCCAAGAACGGAGCCTACCTGCCCTCAGTAACCTACACCAAGAGCGCCACCATGGTCGGCACCGACATGGGCAGCCAGACTCAGGTGATCGGCCTGACCGTCGAGGCTCTCGACGTGCCGGTCGACGTCACCAGCCCCTACAAGCTGCTGATCAGCAACCTGGATAACACCAACTACGTCGAGTTGGGTTTTGTCTCCGGCACCTACACCATGCGGATCCCGGCCGGTGAGACCCTGCTGATTCCTTACGTCAGCGCTACCTTGTACCTCCTGGCCAACACCTCCGCGGTGACCGTCCAGGCCACCTTCTGCGAGATTTAACCGACCAACCCTATGGCTAACGAAGTCGAGATGTCGGCCCGGCTGTACGCCAGCAAGGGCGGCGCCGTGATCAACTCACAGTCCTATAGCACGGTGGCCAACATGACCGGCACCGATATGGGCCAGCAGACCCAGGTGGTCGGCACTACCGACGAGGCCTTGGATCTGACCGCCGACCTGGCCACACCCTACCGGCTGCTGGTGGTCAACCTTGATCTGGTCAACCCGGTCTCCATCGGGCCTTCCTCGCCCTACTCATTCCAGATCCCGGCCGGGCAGTTCATCCTGATCCCTTGGGTCGATGCGACGATGTACGTCAAAGCCTCGAACAGCCCGGTCAAGATCTTCGCCCAGTTCTGCGAGCTGTAAACCATGCCTTTACAACTGCCATCCAAGCTGTCGGAGCGCGGCCTGAAGGCAGACCATGCCCGGGCCATCAATCAACTGATCGAGGCCGTGCGCCGGGTCCAGCTTGTTGCTGGGCCTGGCCAACGGGTCGAGCAGAATGCCAATGGCACGACGCTGAAGACAGCGGTGGGCTCGACCACGGTGCAGACGGCTGAAGAGTCCTGGTTCTACTGATCATGCCCTACGCCCTTGGCAGGCTGGATAAGATGTTCACGGCCGCAAACCTGAACAACCTTTACAGCCGATTCGATAAGAAGTGCCAATTGGCCCTGAACGGGATGGGGCCGCTGTGGGCCCAATCAAGATTCCACCCATACGCTCAATGGTCGGCGCCGTTCCCGTATGGTGTGTGGTACGTCTACCGGAACGACCCGGAGACCGCCCTCAGGCTAAAGGACAACGGCGCCGTGCCCAGCCCGAGCATTCCCGGCATCGGCACCTACCGTGACGAGCACAACCAGGTGGCCGCGCGGATCGAGCTGTCGAATCTGGAGAACAAGCACCTCGATGTGGCCGGCGGCCAGGTCTACGTCGACCACCACAGCACCACGGGAGATCCGTTTACCTGCGACGTCGGCAAGATCCACTTTAGCTACGAGCTGTTGCGCCGTGAGGTGGCCGGCATCGAGTACGATGTGCACCTCGGCTGGGATCCACAGGCCGGATCCGGGCTCACGTCCTACGTCCGCGGCAGCCTCGGGCCTTCCGACCCAACACTGCCTCCTGGGCGGATCCACAAGCACAGGCTGGCGGTGGCCGAGATCGCCATCGAGGGCCTGACCGACTTCCGGATCCTGAACACATACCAGCGCTACGACTGCTGGCGCGTCCACAACTGCGGCACCACGACCGTGCAGGTGCTGCTGCAGTTGCCCGATGGCAGCGCCGACAGGCAGTTCGTTGGTCCTGGAGCCGTCCGGGCCTTCCGACGCCGCCAGGACGGCACCTGGGCCACGCGCTGGCCCAACGGTGGGTTCTGCTATCAGTTCTTCCCGTTCTTCCCGGGGGACGTGCCCTTCTTTGCTGAAGGGCCACCGAGCTGGCAGGGCGCCAACACATCGGACTTCCTGGCCTTGGAACGGTCGGCCCAGGCAAACAACGTGGCCAACCCGTTCATCATGTTCGACTGGATGCACACCATGGATGCCCAGATCGACCCGGATGTTCATCACGACGTGCGACAGGTCTACCCAGGCACCTATGCCGACCCTGGGGACTTCCGGCAGCAACTGGGCGACCTGGTGTTCACCTGGGGACGTGCCCGGGTGCGGTATTATTTCGGAGCCAGCGGCGAGATCTCCGAGGAACGGCTGGTCAACTTCCCGGGTGTTGGAAGCCTGGTGCAGCGCCTCGAAGGCCTTGGCATCACCGTGGTGCAGAATGCCAACAGCCTCACATTAACCAGTCGCCGCGGCTTGATTCAGATCAGCCCAGTCGACTGCAATATCTTTAGCGATCCACTGGTGCCGATGTGGGAGATCGGTGTGGTTCCGAAGACTATTTCAACGATTTACCCAAGCGGATTAAACCTTCAACCATTTTGGTCTCCTGGCAACGAGGCAACCATCTTCGACAAGGTGATTGATGTCCGGCGACGACTGGCAGTTGAGGAAGGCTTCCTGAACGATTACGACGACGTCCATGACATTACCGAGGACCGCATCGGGCTGCTCAGGCTGACACCTCAGGGCCTTGCGTGCAGCGTCGGCAACCCGATTGGCATCGACGGAAACCTCTTGATCGACTTTGAGGCCTACGCCACCTCAGGCCAGCTTTACATCAGGAGTCATGATCCTGGGTTCGGTGTGGGCGGCTGGCAGAACTTCTACTTTTCCTCAAGCGACAAGACGGTTCTGATTGGGCCTTCAAAGGTTAGCACCGTAACGGGTCAATGGACCAATCTGTTCCCTACAAAGATCAGCACATCTACAGCAACCTCGGCCCTGCTGTATCAAGGATCTATCAACACTGCCTTCATTCCTCCTGGAGGCCCCTGGGGTTTCTCATCTAGCAATTACGACAATGAGCTAATGCGAGCTTTCTATGGAGATCCTAATTATGCGTCAAACTTTGGTTTCGAGGCCGACTTCTGGGTCAACAAATGGGGAGGTCCAGGCGGTATTGATGCATCAGTAAGGATCTTAGGAAGTCCAAATAAAACACCGAAATTTATTGAAAGCCCGGATGGATTGTTTCAGACAACGGTCGACGACATTTTTAAGGACCAGCAAGGATCTCGTTTTGCTTCGACAGTCCCTCTTCAGACACTGCAAACGGTCTCTGTTTTCCGGGACTCACTTACATCAATAAAGTTTGATCTTGAGGATCAAATAGACGAGACGTTCGACATACCATACACGTCAAGATTCAACGTTTTTAACGGCGGCCCCGGCAGCGGCCCATTCTTCCACAAGATCCCTAAGAGCGCCTGGCTCTGGAACCTGATGCAGTGGCGCGTCGACTCGTGGACCCGCTCCGACTGCCTCTGCACCATGGACAAGGCCCCGGGGCTTCCTGCCTTCTTTGGCACCGGTTACGAGCCCGACTTCGACGAGGACGCCTGGTATCTCGACCAGGCCGGCTACGATCTCCTGACCGGATACGGCGTCCAATGCTTTGCCAGCCAGGACAGTTTCGGCACCGACTACTGGTTCGTCCCACCGCAGAACCTGCAGACCTGGTGCCGGCGCTTTGGGTTCACCTCGGGCAACTGGCAGACAGAGAACGGCCAGCCCACCGAGTTCCCGGCGGTCCTGGCCACCCGGGTGAAGCCCTACCGTTCTTACTCGGAACGGGAGACCCAGGTGATCGCCAGTTACTTCGACGCCACCACCAACGACCAGAAGTACCTGACCCTGAGTCTGGTGGATCTCAAAGGAATTTGACCCCTGTTTGACCCGCATAAACATTGGGTTTTCTTCAAAATCTACAGAAAAACAGTTTTCTCTGTAGACGGAAGGCGCAGCATAGGCCATCTTGATCACGTCGAAAGCAACAACAGCAAACCAAAGCAAAACATGAGCAACATCACCATCAAGTTCGAGAACGTGCCCACCATCGAAGAACACAAAGCAATTGATGCTCTTCGCTTGGCCGGCAACAACCTGACCCGCAACGAGGCCGCCTCTGTCCTTCGTGATGTGGTTAAGGCCGCCTACGTTCACATCGGTGGCGGCCACATCGCCCTCTGCCGCGGCTGGCATCGGGTGGCCCTTGTGACCAGCACACACCCTGACTGGAACTGATCACTTTACGCCCGGATGGGGCGAATACCATCCAACCAGGGGCGCGACTGGCCAACGCGCAATCAACCAACACCACAGCAAACCACAGCAAAACATGAGCATCGTCACAATCCAACTTCCTACCGAGCCCTCCTACTGGGGCAGCACCGCCACCGAGGCCGACGTCTATCGCATCATCGGCAACCTGGAGATGATGATCCGGAGCCAATTCCCTGACGTCGACATCGACTTCCAGCATATGCCGGAGCCTCGAGGCCGCGGTATCTGGGGCGACGATGAATGCCTCATGGATAGCATTCACCAGTTCATCCAGGACAACTGGACCTCTGCACTCTGACACCATGAACCTCACCAACCTGATCTCAGCCCTGATGCTGGTCGAGAGCAGCAACAACGACCAAGCCATCGGTGACCAAGGCCGAGCCATTGGCTGCCTCCAGATCCACAAGGCAGTGGTCCTCGACGTGAACCGAATCACCGGGTCGCACTACAAGCACTCCGAGATGACCAACCGCGTGGCAGCCCGGGCTGTGTGCGAGGCCTACCTGCGGCACTACGGCCGCGGCAAGACCACCGAGCAGCAGGCCCGGATCTGGAATGGCGGTCCCACCGGGGACCGGAAGACGGCCACAGTGGCCTACTGGCGCCGGGTGCAGAAGGCGATCAAATGATTTTACGAGGCCCGACCAGCAGAGGCCCGGCGAGTCCAGGCGCGTCGAGGCCGGGAGAGGCTACACGTTCCCCAGTACGGCAACTGGGACAATTTTTCGTGGCGGGGCAGGGCCCAGCCCGGCGCGGCGGGGCGGGGCAGGGCCCGGCTCGGCTAATCGCCTGCCGGTGGGCGGTATCACCGGACATTTTCGTCAGTAACAACCAAGGCAACCAAAGCAAAACAACATGAAGCAAATCAAAGTCAAACTCACCGGGCTGCGGCCCCTCATCATGCACAACGGTCTGATGGCAGATCCGACCAACCCATACACGGTGGCGATCAAGAAGATCACCGCCAAGGGCTCCAAGAAGATGACCATCCACGATCATCAGGAGCGCGACCGTCTGGAATGGGAGGCCGGCCTGTACTGGTCCGAGGCCGAGGGCGGCATGGTCATGCCTTCCGACAACATCGAGCGCTGCATCCAGGAGGGCGCCAAGAAAAGCCGGCTTGGCAAGGACTTCGCCGCCGCGGTGTTCGTCTCGGAGCCCGAGGTGGTTGTCCACCATCGCAAGATCGGCCAGAGCAAGGAGCAGATCTACGCGGACCCGGCCTACACCATCCGGAAGGGCGTCAAGGTGCAGCTGGCCCGGATCATTCGGATCCGGCCCCTGGTGCCCACCGGCTGGTGGCTGACGTGCACCATTGAGTTCGACGAAAGCATTGTGAACCAGGCTCAGGTGATCGACTCCACACGGGAGGCCGGCGCCATCATCGGCCTGGGCGACTGGCGGCCGAAGTTCGGCCGGTTCACCGTCGAGGTGGTTTGATTTTCTCACGGCAGGGCTCGGCAGGGCATGGCGCGGCGGGGCGTGGCAGGGCTCGGCAACACGCGACCCGGCGCGGTATCCGGGACAATTTTTCAGGGCGCGGCATGGCGAGGCAAGGTCGGGCGAGGCCGGACTTGGAGTGGAGCGGCAACAACGCTTTCCGGTGTGCGGTAACACCGGGCAACTTTTAGCAAATGGAAACACAAGACATGATCAACGAAGAAGAAGTCCGGCGCCTTCCGCTCTGGAAGGACTGGATCGACCGCAACGAGCACCGGCTGGCCTATGGCCTGACCGTGACCATCGAGGAGATGGAGGCAGCCCTGGAGGAAAAGGCCAACTCCATGGCCTTCCAGATGGCCGCGCACAACATCCGGGTGTTGCTCCGGCAGCGTGGCATGAACTTCAGCCAGCGGGGCCTCCGCGGGGCTGGCTTCCAGATCCTGCCGCCCAACACCAACGCCGACGAAATGGAGCACCTGAACCGGGTGGCCTTGAACAGCCTCAAGGCCTCGGTGATCCTGGGCACCAAGACTAATCTCAACCTACTCTCCGACTGCGAGCGCAAACGCCATGAGTCGGTCACCGAGAAGATGGCGCACAGGCTGGCCCTCCTGGGACGGTCGAACGCTGGCCTCGGCCAGGAGATCGCAAAGCAGATCACCCAATGACCAAACCGAAAACCATCAACGTGACCAAAGAAACTCACAAAGCCCTGCGCGACTACTGCCTGCAGACCGGCTCTAAGCTGCAGGCCATCGCCGACAAGGCCATCTTGTCCTGGCTGAGAAAGGCTGCCAAGTGACTCGCATCCTTGCTATCGACCCGGGCATGAGCGGCGGCCTGGCCTACCTGGGCGCCTCCGGAATCATCCTGAACTCTATGCCCACCACCGACCAGGACATCAGTGTCCTGGTGAGCGACAGGCTGGCGATCAGCGACGTGGTCTACATCGAGAAGGTCGGAGGCTATGTGGGCGGCAAGGGAGCCCCGGGCAGCTCCATGTTTAATTTCGGCTACAATGTCGGATTCGTCCGTGGATTGATCGCAGCCTCGAAGACCAGATGCATCGAGGTGCCCCCACAGCGCTGGCAGAAGACTCTGGGGGTTGGAAACAAGGCGACCCATGGCACCAAATGGAAAGCCCACCTGAAGGGCATTGCCCAGCAGAGGCAGCCCCGCCAGGTGATCACGCTGAAGACCGCGGACGCCGTGCTGATCCTGGAGCACGCCATGATCTCGGAGGGCCTCAAGTGACCAAGGCTAAGAGACCCGCCGAGAAAGTCTTTATCGTCAGCGCGGACACACATCGCAGGCTGAAGGACTACGCAACCAAGAAGGGCTACAAGCTACAGTTTGTGGCCGATGAGGCTGTCAGTGAATACCTCAAGCGAAAGGAGCAACAATGAGCGATACGCCGAGGATGGACGCATCAGCACATGATGACGGAGCCATTTGGCAAACTGGTTGCGAACTCGAACGCGAACTCAACGCAGCCAACTCCGAGATTGATCGTCTGACCGCGAAAGTGGCGCAACTCTACGAAGGTGCGGAGGAACAGAAGCAGCGCATCAAGCGGCTGGAGGAGGCGGGGGGTGCGTTGCTGTGGTATTTCTGCCCAAAAAACACGGGAGACATTAGTTTCCTGCAATCGGAAGCCATTAAACAGTGGAACAAAGCCAAGGAGGACAAGCCGTGACACTAAAACGTGAGAACCAAATACTGAAGGACGCTCTATGTATTGAGCAGGACCGACTATGGTTTGCTCGTTACGATCTTAAAAACGCTCAAGAGCGCATCAAGCGGCTAGAGGAGCTTGGCAAAGAACTCCGCGAGTGTGCAGACCTTATTGGGACGTATGATTGCGGGGAAATAAAAACGATGGATCGCGCAGAAGCTGCCGTCGAAGCATGGGACAAGGAGGCCAAGCTGTGAGCATCGAAGAACGAATACTAAACATCGCTGAAGGACCGAACTGGTACGACGGTAGAGAACTCCGCGCCATCGCCCTAGAGGTCCGCAAGATGGATGATCGGATTAAGCAGTTGGAAGAAATGTACGAGGGAGTAATTGGTGAGCGTCCGGAGTTCCTTGGCTCAAATGTCATGGGACTTTTGAAGCGAGAGCTGACCGGCACTCTAAAGCGCATAAAGCGGATGGAAGAGGTAGGTGATGAAATGGCAAGATGGTTGTCGAGCAGCAGGAATCTTGGAGACGATCCATTCCTGTCCCATAAATGGCGCAAAGCCAAGGAGGACAAGCTGTGATCACCAAACTCCACGAACTCCCACCCGACCACCCGCTGCGGAACACGGCCATCCAGGACATCGACGTGCGGATCAAGTGCCGGCATAGCGGGACCACCCGTGACCCGCGCACCTGGCGCATCAAGAACGACACCTACAACAGGCTCTGCGACACCTGGCACATCAACTTCGACTTCATCCTGCAATGAAAACAGCCCTACAAATCCAACAGGAGGGCACCGGCCCCTACCACCTGACCAAGAAGGACGCCGGGGAGGCCTTCAGGGCTGCCCGGAAGGTCAAGGTCGAGTTCACCTCGTTCTTCACTCGTAAGCGGGGAAAGGCCACCAAATGAACGACAGGCAGATCATCAACACCATGATTGAATACGGCGGCTCGTTCGTTCGCAAACTGGGCGCCGCGGCACTGGTGGCCGACCAGGAGAATATGGCGAAGATCAAGGCGACTTGGCCGGACTACTGGAGCCAATATGCCCGCATGGCGAAGCAACTTTCCGAGGTCGAAAAACAAGCCTCGAAATAAACACAACAACAACAACGACAACACAGCAACACATGGGAATCACAGTCACAAGCAACAAGGGCGGCGGCAACTTCGAGCCGTGCCCGGAATACACAGGCCGCGCGGTCTGCGTCGACATCACGCCGTTGAAGGCCTATGAGACGCAATACGGCACCAAGCAAAAGTTCAAGATCGCGTTCGAGCTGGATCTGATCGACCAGTCACGCAACCCGGTGCAGCCCTGGGTGGTGATGACAGCCCCGATGACGCCCAGCCTTCACGAGAAGGCCGGCCTGACCAAGTTCCTCAAGGACTGGCATGGCCGAGCCTTGACCGCCGAGGAGACCGTCAGCCTCAACCTCGACAGCCTGATCGGCAGGCCGGCCACCGTGGTGATCGTCCATGAGAAGAGCCAGGACGGCACCAAGACGTTCGCCAACATCAAGCTGATCATGCCGCACAAACATGGCGAGCCCCTCAAGCCCTCGGGCCTGTGGGTACGCCTGGAGGACAGGCCGCCGCGCGAAGACGACCAGGTGAAGACGGTGACGCCGGCCACCGCGGCGCCGGTCAAGATCGCCGAGGTGAAGGTGCACGTCGGCAAGTTCAAGGGCGTGGCGCTTTCAGAGCTGACCCCGGACGCCGTGCGCGGCCTGGCCGAGCATTGGTTGCCCAAGGCTAAGGTGGCGCCCGGCAAGAGCCCGGAGGACATCATACTCATCGCCGCGGTTACAAAGCGAATGGAGGAGATCGACGCCCAAGAAGATCCTAACGATTCAGACATTCCATTCTAAAACGATCTCTTGTCTTTGATCGTTTTAGCTGATACACGGTAGCCCCGATGACAAGAAAAACTTGGAATGAGGCCATGATTGCAGACCGAATCATGGAAAACTACCGCAGCACAGGACTGATGCCCACAAATCAGTATCTGAAAGAAACAGGACAATGCGATCTAGCAGGTCAAATTTCAAAGAAAGGTGGGTTCTTCAAATGGGCCGAGCGACTCGGTCTTTCAAGACAACATTCCGACTCAGACACCGGATGGGACGGTGAGAAGAGAGTGCAGAAAATACTGGAATCGGCAGGGTTCCAAGTTGAGAGAATTGCAGCCGTGAAGTGGCCGTTTGACCTGCTGATCAACAAGGTTCTCCGAGTTGATGTTAAGTCGGCCAACTTCGCGGAATATGGTCCATGCAAAGGTTGGTTTTACCGCATTGGAAAAACGCCTCAAGCAGACCTAATCGCGCTCCATCAGTTAGACACCGGAGCTACTTACTGGATCCCGTGGAACATAATTCCGCATAGCAACGTGACCATCTCAAAGGACGGGGGGAAATGGGTCCGATATAAAGAAACGCTTTGGATCGTCCAAAGCATGATTGAAACCCGCCAGGCAGAGACTGAAAAACTGTCTTTGTTTGAATCAAAAAATTAGACCTGAAATTCTGCAAACATTCTACACATGAAGACCCGCAAACCCACGATGAAGCTACGGCACATGGTGCCCGAGGTGGTGCAGCTCAGATCCGAGGGCTGCACCCTCGAGGAGATCGGCAAACGGTTCAATCTGAGCCGACAAAGGATAAACCAGATCGAGCAGGCAGCACAGAAGCACGAGGAGATCCTGCGGGTGTGGGGCTTCCCATTCTCGACCAGGACTTTCAACATCCTGGAAAGCCTGGCCATCAAGAGCCGGCAGGAGGCTCTTGACCTCTACAACCTAGGCCACCTACAGCCCAGGTCGGTGCGTGGGTTCGGGTGGGTATCGTACCGTGAAATATGCGAATGGCTGGGCGTGCCTACGGTAAGACAGCCATTGACCAAGACCGTCTGCCCTCATTGCGGCAAACCGATCTAACAACTTTCCGGCAGCCTGTTGCTGCTGGGACTCGTGGGTAACCGGGGGCGCGCATCGGGACAAACGCGCAACAATCTCAACCAATAGAACTATGCCAGCCAATCCGACCATCATCTTCGACATCGAGACCGGGCCTTTACCGCTCTCAGAACTCAACATCCCACCCTTCAACCCGGCAGACGTGAAGCTGGGCAACATCAAGAACCCGGACCTGATCGCCGAGAAGCTGCAGAAGGCCGAGGAGAACCACACCGCGGACTACATCCGCAACGCTGCCCTGGATGCCCTCTCAGGCCAGATCCTGTGCATCGGCTACCGTTTCGAGCACCAACACCTCGGTGTGCTCAAGAACGAGGACAACGAGGCCGCCATGCTCCGGGAATGGTGGACCATGCTCAATTATTATGAACGGCAGCCAAAACTCATCGGCTTCAACATCAAGGCTTTCGACCTGCCCTTCCTCATCAAGAGGAGCTGGAAGCATCGCATCACGGTGCCCTACTGGCTGCGCCAGGGACGCTATTGGAACGACTTGATTGTGGACCTGCGCGAGGTGTGGCAGCTTGGGGACAATCGAGCCCACGGCAGCCTCGGATCTATCTGCCGGCACCTAGGCCTCGGTGAGAAGTCGGGCAGCGGCGCCGAGTTCTCTTTGCTGTGGAATACCGACCGCCAGGCAGCCATCGACTATTGCCTGCGGGACGTGCAGCTCACCCAGCAGGTGGCCGACGTCCTGATACCGGCCTACTGAGCGCTGGACACCGCCCCGGCTGTCAGCTAAGGAGCGGCCTGTCGACGTGAGCCGTGAGAAGCAAACGCCGACACCACAACCAGGACCCATGCTAAACAAACTTTTCCCCACCCTTTCCGTGTTACGTCGCGTTGGTTCTGCGCGAGTTCTCACCACGGTCTGGGTGGGGTTTTCCGTTTAAGACATGAAATACGAAATACCAAGCCAAGACCGTACAGAGATTGGAGCAATGTGTTCTGGACACGTTGTAATACAGCAAACTATTAGTGGAGGTGATAACTACATTGTGTTTATTGCTGCTAACAATGTTGATATTATATGCGAAATGTTACAAGAAAAAAAGCAAATAGCTATTGAACTCCATAAAAAATATCTTCAAAAGAAAACCGATTGGTTGGTTAATAAGGAAATCACCCAATGAGAATCCGGTCGATCAAACCAGAGTTCTGGGAGTCCGAAAGCCTTGGCAGGGTTTCAAGAGAGGCACGACTGCTTTTCATCGGGCTGTTTTCCTGCTGTGATGATGTCGGGAGGGCTCGCGCATCCTCGCGACTCCTCGCGAGCCGTCTCTACCCTTACGACGACGATGCTTTTAAAAAGCTCCCAGGCTGGATCTCTGAACTTGAGAAGCAGGGCTGTATTCGCCTGTACCAGGTTGACGGCGAGGCCTACCTCGACATCCCAAAATGGCAGAATCACCAGAAAATCGACAAACCTTCAGCCTCTAAGCTGCCATCATTCGACGATGTTCGAGAGGATTCGCGAGGATTCGAGAAAAATAGCCTTGGAACAGGGAACAGGGAAGAGGAACAGGGAATGGAAGAGAAGGAGCGAAATGTCTCGCGTGAGCTTTCACCTGAGCTGGAAGCCTTCCGCCTACGAGTCGGTGCTTTGATCAAGCGTCGACCTACGACCCAATGGAGCACCAAGGAGATCAAGACCTTGAAAGAGGTCTTCGACTTCAACACTCCGGAGGAAGACCTGGTTGCCTTGGAAGCACGCTACCAGTCGGACGACAAATACCTTCGCCGTGAGCTGATGACCCTGCTGAACAACTGGAACGGCGAGATCGACAAGGCTAGGAGCCCATTGGCTTCTGGCTCCAATCAATCACAGGCCGGTTCCAACCAAAACATCGCTGACTGGCTATGAACGACCCCTACTTTGCCCAGGACGACGAGTACGGCCTGATCGGCGCCTGTCTCTCCGGTGGTTCGGATGTCTGCCACGAGGTGTTTGCCAAGATTCCGACCCATGCCATCGAGACCGACAGCCTCCGGCACCTGTACGAGATCACTAAAGGCCTGGTCGCCAAGACCGAGCCGGTCAACCTGACGACGGTGGTCAAGGAATGGAAGCGCTCGATGCCTCAGGTCACTCCACCATTCGAGGATCTCAACCGCTGCGACGAGCTGTGCCCTAGCCCGGCGAATCACCCAGCCTTCTCCCAGGCTGTCCTAGAAGCCTACCACAGACGCCAGCTCAGAACCGCTGGAGACCGTCTGATCCGTGAGTCCGCTGTCTCCACCCTATCCGTCGATCAAATCGTCTCCAATGCCGAAGCAGGGCTCAGCGTTGAGGCCTCTAAAGAGGAGGTGCAATCGTCCAAGTCCGTTGTCAGCCGGTTCATCGACTCGACCCAGGAAAGATTCTCAAGGCAGGGCCAGCTCTCCGGGATCACCTCGGGCTTCCATCGGCTCGACCAGATGACCGATGGATTCCAGTACGGTGAGCTGGCCATCATTGCAGCCCGACCCAGCATCGGGAAGACAGCTATCGCCATTGCCATTGCCAAGGCAGCCGGCATAGACGCCAGGATCCCGACGCTGTTCATCAGCCTGGAGATGTCCGACGAGTCCATCGTGCGTCGTATGGTATCGGCTATTGGCACCATACCGATGCAGGACATCAAGACCGGCCAGCTCGACCAAGGAGGCATGAAGGCTATGTCGACTGCCTCGGCCAAGATCGCAGGCAGCCCGATACATTTTGTCTCAGGATCCGGTGTGTCCAACATTGCAACCATCACCGCGGTGATACGTCGTGCTGTACGCAAATGGGGTGTGAAGCTGGTACTGGTCGACTACCTACAGAAGATCCATGGATCCAAGGCCGCAGAGAAAAAGACCTACGAGATTGCCGAGGTCTCTGGCAGACTCAAAGGCGTGGCCTCTGATACCAAGACAGCCGTGGTCGCCCTGGCCCAGCTCAATCGAGAGAACGAAAAGGACAAAGGCCGAGTGCCTCGACTCACCGACCTGGCTGACTCAGGTCAGATCGAGAGGGACGCCGACCTTGTGCTACTGCTGAACCGGGAGCGCAACCAACCACAGGGCGAGGCTGTGATCGCTATCGCCAAACAACGAGACGGAGAATGCGGCCTGGTGCCTCTTTGGTACGACGGCCAGTACTGCCGCTTCTCCGACCCATCACCCAGTTTCTAAATACCAATGACCACACAATACAGCATCAGCCAGACCCAAGTCCTGCGGGAAGCCAAGCACCTCGTCCGGTACGCCATCAAGCACGGCTGGATGTCCTACCCGCGCGGCACCCAGATGGACGCCGAGGGCGACCCTATCCCCAACCTGGAGCCTGAGGAGGAGACCAGCAGCCCGATTACACCGGAGCTGTGCAACAAGGCGTTCCTCCTTAGAGAGAGAGGGATCACACTGGATAACATTGCAACAGTGTGCGGTGTTCCTCGTGGATCTATTGCTTACATTGTATCAAAGGGTCACGAAGATTACCTCTTAAGGCTAAGGAAAGATCCCAATAGCACTAAGGAATCTTTTTGATAATACCCAGAAACAGGTGAACGCGAGACA
>Ga0315909_10001706_pt1 | contig 29282 bp, 48 predicted proteins | sample LakEriMetagenome_11_FD_203527 | JGI IMG/M metagenome (GOLD analysis project Ga0315909, IMG submission 203527) | Freshwater fungal communities from buoy surface, Lake Erie, Ohio, United States - Buoy 2 MA125 | ecosystem: Environmental > Aquatic > Freshwater > Lake | place: USA: Lake Erie, Ohio... | reverse complement strand
ATTAGATTCACATAAGAAACATGCTTGGATGATTCGTTCAAGTCTTAAGAAAACTGGAGAATAAGATGCAATTTAAATCATTTATGGAAGCATTGAAAGGTAAACAGCACAAGATCGACAAGAATAAGAATGGTCAGATCGATGCTCATGACTTCAAATTGCTTCGAAAAGAAGAACAAGAAATCGTTTTCAAAAATGGTGAAGATGATGAAGAAGAAGATAAAAAAGAAGAAGTTGAACAGATTGATATTGAAGAAAGTGCCAAAGAAACTGCACAGAAAGCAATAAATTTGGCTGATAAACTTCGTAAAAAAGATCCAGAAAAAAGCAAAATGTATAGAAATCTTGGAATCAAAGCATCTCAAAGAAGCAATAATCCTACTGGTGTAAAATCTGGACAACCTCATGGTTCAGGAAATAAAGCACTTCGTAAACAAGGAATTGAGCCAGTGCCAAGTTCAATGAGTTCATCCAAGATGAGAGGATATTTTGAAGAAGTTGAACTTGATGAAGCAAAGAAACCTATGTCTCAGGCTGAAAAAGATAGAGTTACTGCTGGTGTAAGAGCAGCAATGCAAAAAAGTCACGATAATGTCATGAAAGGTCGTGCTGATCTTGCTGCTGCCAGACTTGCTGCTAAAGTTAAATATGGCGTGAAAGAAGATGTTGAACAAGTGGATGAAGTATCTCCACCAGGTTTCAAAGGCACTGTTAAGGGCATGAAGAAGCACAAAGAGATTGATAATCCTTTTGCATTGGCATGGTCAATGTACAAGAAAGGATATAAGAGCCACAAGAATGCTGACGGCACTATGAAAGAAGAGTCTGAGCAGATTGATGAAAAATCTGAACAAGCTAAACAGAACAAAACGATGAAGAATATGATGGACGCATCTCGTGGTGCTCGTTATAAACTTAACAATCCAGTTCCAGATGCTGCGCCAGAACACAAAACTGCCAGAGCACATAATGTAGCAATTGGTCGTGCTTTACGTAACGAAGAAGAGAAGCCACCATTCGATGGTCCATACACAAAGACTAAACCTGCTAAAAACTCTGATGGCACTCCTCAAGCACCAATGAGCCGTGCACGTGCTCTTGCTAAAGACGCAATGAAGAAACAAATGAAAGAAGATATCGATCGTTTGTTTGAAGCCAAAGATGACTCAGAGTATAACTACGAAGGTGAGATGGCTGTTACACAACTTAAGACTATCTCTCGTCATGCTGAAGCACTACAAGCAAAGATGCAACCAGATACTAATTTACCTGAGTGGGTTCAGTCTAAGATCACTTTAGCAACTGATTATCTACAAACTGCTCATGACTATTTGATGTCTGAGTTAGATGAGCAAGCACCTGTTGCTCCAGTTCCAGATAGAAAATATATCAAGGGAACACCAGAGAATAAAGCGTATAAAGCAACAAAGAAGCCAATTAATGGTCACCCAACTAATAAAGTGAATGAAGAAGAAGCAGATAATCTTTCCTATAAAGATTTTATGGAAGCGATGACTGCTACACAAGTTCGCCCTGGAGTAACACGTTATACTGGTGGATCATACGGTAGTGCTAAAGGTGCTAAGTATGGAAACACTGATTATGACAAAGAAACTCTCGACACAAAAGATGACGAGGGTAATGATCAACAAAAACGAGGTCGTGGTAGACCAGCAGGTGCTAAGTCTGGTGCTCGTGGACCTAGAATCAAGTAATTTTAAGGAGAAATAAAATGGCACTATGGACAAATGTTGACGAAGAAGCAGGTAAACCAAAATACCTATCTTCAGGTGATCTAACAAACACAGTTGGTATTAACGCTGAAGAAGCAACTGCTAACGGATTAACTGCTGGTTGGAATTTAAAGACAACTGGATCAGGTGATCGCAGTGGTCGTGTATTCCATGAAGTATTGGTTGCAATGGGTTCAATGACTGGTGACAATGATTCAATTGCACCAGAAATTACTATCACTGTTCAACCAGCTAACCAATCTGTTACTGCCCCAGCAACTGCTACATTTAGCGTAACTGCTACCCGCACTGGTACTGGTACAATCGGATATCAATGGCAGATTCAGCAAGAAGGTGCTGGCGCATGGGCTAACGTAACAACTGGTACTGGTGGAACAACTGCTAGCTACACAACTGGTGCGACAGCAACTGGCGATGGCGCAGGTGCAACTGATGGCGACAAGTATCGTGTTCTAGTATCTCTTGCTGGTGCTGACACTAAAACTTCTACAGCAGCAACTCTAACAGTAGCCTAATAAATACATTATGAAGAGGGGATGCCATCCATCCCCTCAATTACGTGGGATGTTATGGTTAGTGATAAACTGAACGAAGGAAACTTTCTTGTATATGCGATGCATCATTATGACAATCCGCAATGTCATAGTCTTGCAGAGTTTGAAGAAGATTTAAAGAAGTTTTTGTACCTGAAGAAACTCTTGTCAAGGTACAAGAATAATGGTGAATTAAGAGAGCGTTTAATTCTTAATCACATTATTGTTCTTTATAATATTTTTGGAGAAGCATCTACACGAATGTTGTTTTATAAGATCGAAGAAAGTTGTTGGAATGTTTTGGTAACATTTTTGGTATACCTTGATAGGATGCCAGAGATAGTTCCAGAATATAATATTAAACTATCAGACATCGTTCTCGATGAGCATGTTATTGCAGTCTTAAGGAAGATATGAGTCGCATTGTAGACAATTTAATAGCCTATAAAGTGCTTTCAATGTTAGTCACTAACTTTGAAGACACAAAGGCATACAAATTAGGTATTATCGACAATAGTGGTAAAAACCTAAAGAAAGTCAGCACTCTTAAAACTTCTGAAGAGAAGGATGCGTACAGTTATTTGCATCGTCTCGTATTTAACATGAAGAAAATTCTCAACAAACTTCCAGGTGGCGAGAATAAATTAAAAAGTTTAGTTGCTGCATTGTTTCTGGTTAAAGAATATTACCAGTCAAACAATCGTTCAACTGCATTAATGGAAGAAAAATTTGACAAGATCTTCAAGATGTTGGATAATAGAGTGTCCCTTGTTGAGGAAGAGATTATTGTTAGTAAATTCTTGAATGAAGAAGCACCTGCTAATTCTACTGCTGGTGTTAGTGTTAATGAACCTGTTATTAAGAAAAAAGAAATCAAAAAATATCAGGTTATGGCTAGGAGAAAACCTGTAAATGTTTCTGCTTAGTTTTATTCCTGATGCGTTAATACAACTAATAGTCAATGGTGTCCTGATTGCAGGTATCGTTGGTTGCGTTGTATCATTTTTCTTTGGTTTCTTCGTAAGATGGATGCCATGGGTCATTCCATACAGAATGCTTCTGCAGATTGTTGCACTGGTTCTTCTTATTGCTGGTGTTTACTTTAAAGGTGGTATTGGTGTTGAGATGGAATGGCGAGAGCGTCTAAGAATCGCTGAAGAAAAAGTTAGAGTTGCAGAAGAAAAATCACAACAAGTAAATACTGTTATAGAAAAAGTATACGTTGATAGAGTTAAGACTGTAAAAGATACTCAGATCGTAGTGCAAGAAAAGATCGTTGAAAAAGAAAAGATTATTGACGCAGAGTGTAAAGTTCCCAAAGAAGCACTTGACATTCTGAATGACGCAGCAAAGAGTCCTGGAGGTAAGAAATGAAACGATTGATTCTTCTTGCACCAGCAATTTTATTAAGTGGTTGTTTAACATTTGGTACTACCGCACCAGTGCGTCAAAAGTTTCCTGATGTGCCACCTGAATTACTTAAATCATGTCCAGATTTACAACTAGCAAGCCAGACAGATAAACTGTCTGATGTACTTAAAATTGTAAATGAAAATTATTCGAGATATCATGAGTGTCGTGTTGCAGTTGACACTTGGATTGAATGGTACAAAACTCAAAAAGAAATTTACAATAAGTAATGGGCAAAGACATGCTAGATGTAGAGAGAATTGTAAGAATGGAAACACAAGTGGAAACCATTAAGGAAGATTTACACGAAGTCAAGAATGACATCAAGGAGTTGCACTCTCGCATCACAACAGGCAACAGGGAGATTGTAGATAAAATGGACGATATGCAAACTCGTCTGGAGCATCGAATGAATGCTCAAGCAGAAGTATCTTCTGCGCAACATAAAGCAATCCAAGAAGAAATGAAAAAAGATTTAGATAAAATGGATGGTCGTGTTTCATCATTGGAACAGTGGAAGTGGTATGTAATTGGTGGTGCTGCAGTAGTTGGATTTCTTGTTGCAACAGTGGTAGACCTTACAAAAGTATTTCAATAAAACTTGCTTTGTAATGTAAGATGAGGTAAAATATTACCTCTATGTGGAGATATTATGTTATTCATTGATGCAAAGTATGCTCAAATACTGGGCAGTCGCTTGCGAAACTTCAAACAAAAGAAAGATTATCTCTGGAACTATTCGTGTCCAGTATGTGGTGACTCATCTAAAAATAAGTTGAAGGCACGAGGATACATTTATCGTGCAAAGACTGACTTGTTTGTGAAGTGTCACAATTGTGGGTATGGTACAAATATTGGTAATCTTATTAAGTATGTCGATCCTATTCTCTATGATGAATATGTCCTAGAAAGATATAAAGCAGGGGCGACAAAGCACAATGCTCACAAGGATGTTTCTGAAATTATACCCAAAGAAACTTCAATTGAGTTGCTTGAAGATGATATACTTTCCTCGTTAAAAAGATTAGATAAGTTGGATGAAAGCCATCCAGCTGTACAGTATGTGATTAAAAGAAAGATTCCAAAGAACAAATGGAATCTTTTGTATTTTGCACCGAAGTTTAAGGCATATACAAATACAGTCACACCAAAGTTTGTAGAGCCAATTGTGGATGAACATCCTCGTATGATTATCCCATACTTCACAAATGCTGGAAAATGTTTTGCTTATCAGGCAAGAGCGTATGGAGACGAAGACCCTAAGTATTATACCATCAAGGTGGATGAGACTCAGGAAAAGATTTATGGACTTGAAAGGATAAATTATGGTGAACGCATATTCGTGGTTGAAGGACCAATTGATTCGTTGTTCCTACCGAATGCAGTGGCTGTATCAGGAGCAAGTTTTGATACCCCTACTATTCGGCAGTTACTTACTAACGCAACTATTGTGATGGACAATGAACCACGAAACAAAGATATTGTTAAACAATTAGAGAAGTATATCGATTTAGGTTATTCTGTTTGCATGTTCCCAGATTTTATTATGCAAAAAGATATCAATGAAATGATTTTACATGGTGGGATGACAGCCGATGAAATCACGAATCTGATAAATACAAACACCTATACTGGTATGGAAGCGAAGTTAAAATTTAGTACATGGAGAAAAGTGTGAAAGTACAATTGATTAGTTATTCGGAACCTGCTGGTACTATGCCTGCAGACATTGATAATGTGCAAGACCTAATTGCGTTTTGTGCAAGGGTCTCAAATCCTTCCAACCAAACCAACACAGAAACATCAGAGAAGTTAATTCGTTATCTTATTAAACACAAACATTGGTCACCACTCGAAATGGTAAGTGTGTGTTTAGAGATTGAAACCACTCGTGATATTGCTCGTCAAATATTACGACATCGTTCCTTTTCATTTCAGGAGTTTTCTCAGCGTTACGCAGATCCAACAAAAGATTTAGATTTTGTCATTCGTGATGCACGACTGCAAGATACAAAGAACAGACAAAATTCTGTTGAGATGGATATACATAATGATGAGCATAGACAAATTGCTTATCAGTGGGAAAATCTTCAACGTGATTTGATTCAAAGAACGAGAGATGTATATGCTTGGGCAATCGCTAAAGGTATTGCTAAAGAACAAGCAAGAGCAGTCCTGCCAGAAGGACTAACTGTTTCTCGTTTATACATGAATGGCACATTGAGAAGTTGGGTGCACTTTATAGAGTTGCGCAGTGGTAATGGTACACAGAAAGAACACATGCTAGTTGCACAAGAGTGCGCAAAGGTTATCGCCAAAGTATTCCCAATGGCGAATGAATTCGTAAGTCAATAATAATAAAATTCGGAGTTACATATGGAAAGTGTCGTGCATGGCATTAGGATCGATTATTCTCGTGATGAATTATTCGATGAGTTAGGTAAAACAAGATTAAAAGAAAGTTACATGAGAGAAGAGGAAACTTCTCCACAAGAAAGATTTGCATATGTTTCGTCTAAGTTTGGTAGTAATGCTGATCATGCTCAACGGCTGTACGATTATTCCTCGAAACATTGGTTGTCCTACTCAACCCCCATTCTATCCTTCGGAAGATCGAAGAGAGGTTTGCCTATATCTTGTTTTTTAAATTATATTGAAGATACTGCGGAGGGTCTAGTTGATAATCTTAGTGAAACTAATTGGCTTAGTATGCTTGGTGGCGGTGTTGGCATTGGTTTTGGTATTCGTTCGGCAGATGATAAATCAACTGGAGTTATGCCTCACCTCAAGATTTACGATGCGTCGAGTTTGGCGTATCGTCAAGGTCGCACTCGTCGTGGCAGCTATGCTGCTTATCTTGATATTTCCCATCCTGATATTATTTCCTTCCTTGAGATGAGGAAACCAACAGGTGACCAGAATATGCGTTGCCTGAATTTGCATCATGGAATTAACATTCCAGATGCGTTTATGCAGTTAATTGAGAAGTGTATGGTTGATCATGATGCAGACGACTCATGGGAACTAAAAGATCCACACAGTGGTGAAATTCGTGAAGCAGTATCTGCACGTGAACTGTGGCAACGTATACTTGAGATGCGTATGACCACTGGTGAACCATATCTACACTTTATCGATGAATCAAATCGTAAACTACCAGAGTGGTTAAAAGAAAAGGGATTGAAGGTTCATCAATCAAATCTTTGCTCTGAAATCATTCTACCGACCAATGAAGAAAGAACTGCTGTATGCTGTCTTTCCTCGCTGAACTTGGAATACTATGATGAATGGAAAAACGATTCTCTTTTTCTTCGTGATGTTGCAGAAATGCTTGATAATGTTCTTCAGTATTTTATCGATAATGCACCTGATGCTATTCAACGTGCAAAGTATTCTGCTACTATGGAGCGTAGCATTGGTATCGGTGCTTTGGGTTGGCATGCTCTTCTTCAGCGAAAGAATATTCCGTGGGAATCAAGCATGTCAGTCGGACTTAACAAAACTATCTTCAAACACGTAAGAGAGAAATTAGATGTCGCTAATAAAGAACTGGGACTGGAGCGAGGTGAAGCACCTGATGCAGTGGGTACTGGGAATCGCTTTAGTCACCTTATGGCTATTGCTCCCAATGCTTCTTCTTCCATTCTTATGGGCAATACTTCTCCTAGTATTGAACCTTATCGTGCCAATGCTTATAGGCAGGATACTTTATCGGGTTCTTACTTAAATAAGAATCGTTACCTTGATAAAGTAATCAAGGAGAAATGTGAAACTGATGTTACTGCGACACTTGATTATAACGAAATTTGGCGTTCCATTATTGCGAACGATGGTAGCGTTCAACACATTGATTGGTTGGACGAATGGACAAAAGATGTGTTCAAGACTTCTATGGAGATTGACCAGCGTTGGGTGGTCCAGCATGCAGCAGACCGCCAATCATGGATTGACCAAGCGCAATCGTTGAATGTATTCTTCCGTCCAGATTCACACATTAAGTATATTCATGCTGTGCATTTTATGGCATGGAAACTTGGATTAAAAACAATGTATTATTGCCGTAGTGATAAGATTGCGAAAGCAGATAAAGTTGCTAAGCGTATTGAGAGAGAAGTTATCAAAGAGATCGATTTAACCGCACTCACATCAGAAGATGGTGCGTGTCTAGCATGCGAAGGATAAGAAATGATTAAGAAACACAGCAAGATGACGGATGAGAGAACATACTTCAAACCATTTAACTACCCATGGGCATATGAAGCATGGTTGAAGCATGAACAAGCACATTGGCTGCATACTGAAGTACCAATGGCAGAAGATGTTAAAGATTGGAAGAAGAAATTAAGTAAAGAAGAAAAAGAGTTTCTAACTAACATCTTCCGTTTCTTTACACAAGGTGACATTGATGTGGCAGGTGGATACGTAAAGAATTATCTTCCGCATTTTCCACAACCAGAAATTCGTATGATGCTTTCTGGTTTTGCTGCACGTGAAGCATTACACATTGCTGCATACTCACATCTGATTGAAACTCTAGGATTACCTGAGTCTACATACAATCAGTTTCTTGAGTATCAGGCTATGAGAGATAAGCACGATTACGTTATTGAGCAGTCCTCGAAGAATGGTACAATCGAAAGCACAGCAGCACATATCGCAATCTTCTCTGCATTCACAGAAGGTATGCAATTGTTCTCCTCGTTCATCATGTTATTGAACTTTCCACGTCATGGTATCATGAAAGGTATGGGGCAGATCGTTACATGGTCTATTGTTGATGAGACAATGCACGCTGAGTCAATGATGAAACTCTTCAAAGAATACATCAAAGAGAATCCAGAGATTTGGGGTGATGAGTTAAAGAGTAAGATCTACACTATTGCTGAAAAGATGGTTGAACTCGAAGATAAGTTTATTGATCTAGCATTCCAGAGTGGTGACATGCGTGATCTAAAAGCAGAAGATGTTAAAGAGTATATTCGTTATATCGCAGATCGTCGCTTGATTGGTCTAGGTATGAAAGGTATCTTCAAGCGTAAGAAGAATCCACTTCCATGGGTTGAGGAAATGATTAATGCACCAGTGCATGGTAACTTCTTTGAGAATCGAGTTACTGACTATGCTAAGGGTGCGTTGTCTGGTTCATGGGACGACGTATGGGGTAAAGCTGCTTGAGGATTACCATTGAAAACCATTGCCATATTTGTGCAGCATCCAGTTTGCTCTGCGCAAAGTGTGAACGGAATTGTTAGATCTCTTCAGTCTAAGTACAGATTTAAAATATTTACAAAACACGAAGTTGAAGATACATTCTTTGATGATGTAGATTTAATTTGTTTTCCTGGAGGTATAGGTGATTCTGATAGATTTGATGTTATTCTTGATAGGCATGTTAACATCATACGTAATCATGTTGCTAACGGAAAAGCATATCTCGGTATATGCATGGGTGCTTATTGGGCTGATCGTGACTACTTTGATATTCTTAAGACCACAAGGGTTGAGCAATATATTAAAAGACCAAACACAGATACAAAACGTCCACACGCTAAAGGTTTAACAGTCGAATGGCAAGGTCAATTAGAAAGGATGTATTTCTATGATGGTGCTTGTATGGTTGGCGGTGATGTGGACGTTGTGGCTCGCTATAGCAATTCCGATCCTATGGCGATTATACAAGGGAACATTGGGTTAATAGGTTGTCATTTAGAATCAGAAAAGGTTTGGTATGATTACTATAAATGGATGCCGAAACATTGGCATGGTGGTAGACATAACGAACTGTTACTAAACTTTGTCGATAAATTGGTGGAAACATGACAGCATGGATTTTAGTATTTTGGGTATCATTCCCAGAAAATTATACACAGCATGAAAAATACAAAACTGAAAAAGAATGTAGAGATGCTGAATATTCATGGAACAGAAGACTCAAAGCAGTAAATTCACAAATTCAAGCTGAATGTAGAAAATGGCACACATAGTAGCTAACTTACCACCAGTAAAATGTTTTGTTCGTAAAGAATTCCTTTATGATTTTGAAAAAGGATTTGGAGAACTAGAGAGATGCTGGTGGATAAGTATTAAGTCATTAAGAGGACAAGCGTTTCGTATAGAGTCTTATCTTAATGAATATGGTGCGTTGTACGATAAACTACCATTACATGCATATTGCTGGAAACCTATTGAGGGAGAGCCACTTCCATTAGATTATTTACAACTTTGGGATTGTTTGTCTTATGATATCACTTTGATAAAGAAAGCACAACTCCAATCAATGCGTTGTAAATTTAAACTAAAAGATGGAGGTTGGATGTATGGCACTTATCTATTCACTGTGGATTCTGCTCATCCTGACTTTAATATTCTTGATACTGGATTTGCTGAAGATATCGAAGATCACAAATCTTATAATTTTATTATGTGTGATAATGGGCAGTTCGCTGCTCAGCCAAACAATCGTCTTATTATCCTTGAGCCTTCGTCTAATCCAAGGGAATTAAAACTACCTGACTTTAAGGTAGCAACCAAACGCTGGTCTGTAGAATCTGATGCTAAGTGGGCACTTGGTGATACAAACACAGTCATGTACGAAAGAAAAGATGATTGAACTAATCTACCTTTTGATTATGACGCATATTACAATTGTATGCGTAACATTGTTTTTACACAGAGGACAGACTCATAGAGGTATAGAGTTTCATCCTTATACCTCACACTTTATGCGATTCTGGTTGTGGCTTACAACTGGTATGGTCACCAAAGAATGGGTAGCCATTCATCGCAAACATCATCAGAATTCTGATAAAGAAGGTGATCCTCATAGCCCACATAATGAAGGTATATGGAGTGTTCTGTTTAGTGGAGTTTACTACTATATTATTGCTGCAAGAGACAGAGAAATGATTGCTAAGTATGGTGTTGGCACACCAGATGACTGGATGGAAAGAAATGTTTATTCTAAATTTCCATATGCTGGCATCGTAATTATGTTAGCTATCAGTTTGTTATTATTTGGTTGGTGGGGAATTTGGTTCTGGGGTGTCCAGATGATTTGGATTCCATTCTGGGCAGCAGGAGTTATAAATGGAATGGGACATTACTATGGTTATAGAAATTATGATAGCAGAGACAAATCAACAAACATACTTCCATGGGGTATTGTAATTGGTGGTGAAGAACTACACAACAATCATCATGGAGATCCAGCGAATCCAAAGTTAAGCAGAAAATGGCTAGAGTTTGATATCGGTTGGATGTGGTTTAAAGTACTGAATAAATTTAATTTAGCGTGGGAACGAAAAGATGGCAACTAAATACTTTGAGTGTAATGAATGTGGAGCGAGAGGTAAGATTATTCTCAAAGGTGAAGATCACACAGCGGAAGAATGTGTATATTGTCCAGTGTGTTCAGCAGACATTTATGAAGAAGAGGATGACTTCGATGAAGAAGAATGAATTGGTCATATCAACAAAAAGAAATTTCAGAATTACCAGATGATTGTGTTGGGTTTGTATATTTGATTACCAATCTGACGAACAATCGCAAGTATGTCGGAAAGAAATTAGCAAAATTCTCTAAAACCACATACAAAACTATCAAGAAAAAAGACGGCACGAAAAGGAAAAAACGTGTTCGTTCTAAAATAGACTCGGACTGGCTAGAATATTACGGTTCGTCTATAGAACTAAATAAAGATGTAGAATCTTTTGGGAAGGAAAACTTCACTCGAGAGATTTTGTATTTTTGTAAATCTAAAGCAGAATGTTCTTACATTGAATCACGAGAACAGTTTGCGAGAAAGGTACTAGAAAGCACCGAATACTACAATAATAACATTATGTGTCGTATTCATGGTTCTCATATTCTAAACAAACTATGACATATTTACTATTTGCTGTAGCGTTGTCACTATCCGCAGTAGCTGCATATTATGCAGTTGCTGGGTTAATTGCCATTTTTGCTGCAGCAGTAGTCCCAATTGCCATCATGGGAACATTGCTGGAAGCAGCAAAACTCGTGGTAGCATCGTGGCTTTATCGTTCTTGGAGAGAAATACCAAGACTGATGAAGTCATATTTCACAGTTGCCCTTATTGTTTTAATGTTACTGACTTCGATGGGCATCTTCGGTTTCTTATCAAAAGCACATCTTGACCAAGCAATTCCTACAGGAGATGTTCAGGCTAAGTTAGCATTAATTGATGAGAAAATTAAAACAGAAAAGGAGAACATAAATGCAGCACGTAAAGCAATTACTCAATTGGATCAGCAAGTTGATCAAACCATCGCAAGAACAGAAGACGCCAGAGGTGCAGAGCGTTCCATCGCCATCCGTAGAGGACAGCAAAAAGAACGAAGTGCCCTCCTCTCCGAAATTGGAACAGCCCAAACCAAAATCTCCAAGTACCAAGAAGAACGTGCGCCAATCGCAGCCGAAGTCAGAAAAGTCGAAGCAGAAGTTGGACCGATTAAATACATAGCAGCACTTATCTATGGTGATAATCCAGATACAGACCTACTTGAAAAAGCAGTACGCTGGGTTATTATCATGATTGTGCTTGTATTTGATCCACTTGCTGTTCTTATGTTAGTTGCTGCAAATTGGCAATTAAGAAAAGATAAGAACGAAGTTCCAGCATTAGTTGAAAAAGACTGGACATCGTTCTTTAAAAAAGAACCTGTTGAAGAATTTCCAGAAGAGAAACACATCGATTTAAAAGACGAAGTGGTCGTAGAAGAAACTTCCAGTATAAAAACATCTTCAAACACAGAAGAAGAAATACCAGAGATCAAAGTAGATGAACTATCTAAAGATTGGGAACCAGAGTTATACGATCGAGTTAAAAAGATTGAATATGACTCTGCTGGTAGAAGAATTACTCCAGTTCTCGAAGAAGAACTAAAAGCACCAAAAACACAATCATTCCTCAAAAAAGTTCAAGAAACTCTTCTTGGTATTAAAACCATAGAAAAAGAGGTTGAAGAACTGCAAGATAAACCTATGAATCCTAAATAACAGTAGACAGCGATGCTGTCATAACTAACAAAAAAAGGTTTTTAAAATGACTAAAAAGATCGCTATAGCGGTGCTTTTTGTCATGGTTTTGTCCCCTGCGATGGCTGCTGATCCCATCGTGACTGATTCGACTAGTAGAAGCACTACAGATTCCACTTCAAATAGCACAACAACAGTAAAATCCCCTCCACCAACAGCAGTGGCTCCAGCCATCACGATTATTAATAGTGATGTTTGCGCAGTGGCTGTATCTGGTGCAACTCAAACTCAAATTCTTGGTATCTCTTTCGGTGCCACGATGACTGATAAGAATTGCGAAAGATTAAAACTAGCTCGTTCCACATATGACATGGGCATGAAAGTAGCAGCAGTTGCTATCATGTGTCAAGACGAAAGAGTATTTACAGCAATGATGAATGCTGGAACACCATGTCCGATAGATGGTAAAATTGGTGAACAAGCCAAAGCAATTTGGGATGCAAACCCAGACAGAGTCCCACAAAAAGTCAAGAGTAAAGACTAAATGAGATTCTGGGTATTAATGTTTTTGGTTGTTGGCTTGGTTGCATTTACACCAAGAGCTAAAGCACAAACTCCAATAACATCTGAAAACATACTAACACCAACAGTCGGTGCATGGACTGGCTCAGTTGCTGGGCAAAATGGTGGATTTAGTGGTGGTGGTAATGGACCAGCATTCAATGCAGGAACAAACACATTAATCTTTGGCTACACGACAGCAACAGCAACACAAACAATAACTGCTGAAGCATTTGCACTACAACACGCATTAAACTTATCAAACTCTGGTATAAAGATTAATGGATACAATTACTCTTGGCTTATCAATAACTCAGGTGAACAGTCAGGAACATTAAGTGGTCAAGTCAGATTGATGCGTGGTAATATCGCTCTTGAAACTTACACTTATAATTACAATACACCAACAAATAGTTTTGAGTTAAAAACAGGAACACAAAACTTTTCCAGTGAGTATAGTTTACTTGCAGGTGATGCTATGCAATTATCGTTCACTGGTAAAGATAGTAGATTCTGGGCAGGTTATTATGGACCACAAGTTCGCCAACCATCTTTAACTTTAAATTATACAACTGATCCATGTATGTCAAATCCAGCGTATTCATCATCATGTGCTGGGTTCAACGATATTCTTACTAGTCGAAGAATGTATGCTGAAAGTTACGCTATTAATCAAGCATTAGACTTAGTTGGTGTTGGATTAAAAATACATGGTTTGAATTATGGTTATGATTACGTGCTAGGTGGTAGATGGTGTTCAGTTGCTGGAACAAATCCAGATGGAACACTAGGTTGTTCAGAGTGGGCTGATTCATCTCTTGCTGTTGGTGTTGCAGTAACAAAAAATGATCATAGCATTTTATATTCTACTGGTCATATTCACTCAGAACAGAATTCAACTGGATCCACTAATTACTCTCACATTTTTAGTAACTCATTATTGCTAGGCGATATGGGTGGATTTGCTATGGTCGATGAGGTGCATGGAACTGGCGCAGTATTTAATAAATTTAGTAGCTGGAAATATACACCAGACCCATGCGTAGTAAATCCGTTGTCATCTACATCTTGCGCAGGGTATGCTGCAGCATACCTTACTCAGCAATGTAATGCGAATCCACTCTATAATGCATCATGTCCTGGATACGCAGAAGCACTATTTACTCAACAATGTACTGCTACTCCATTAATATATCCTTCATGTCCTGGATACGCTAGTGCTTATTTAACATATCAATGTTCTATTAATCCATTATACAGTACCACATGTCCTGGATACGCAGAAGCATATTTAAATTCTCAGTGTATTAAAGATTCATTATACTCAACAAAGTGTGAGGGATATGCTACTGCTTACGCTATCAAATATCTAACACCAATATCCACAGACTCAACTGTGGCTAATGCAGTTAATGGATCTCTATCAGACACTGCTGCAGTTAAAGCAAACGATCCAGCTAATACAAAAGTAGCAGTCAATACTGTTACAACTACTGTTAATACAGATGGTTCTGTTTCAACTGGTGTATCAACTACTGGTGATACCAATGTAGATAAAGCAATCACTACTAAAGCATCAACTACTAATACTGCACCAGCTGCAGTTCAGTTAGCACCTCCTCCACCTCCACCGCAACAAGTGGCTCAGAATGAACCAAAAGGTGGGGATAAACCAGAACCAAAAGGCAGTAAAGACAAACAAGAGGACAAAAAAGATGATGCTTCGAAAGGCTCTGGAGGCAATTCTCCGTCACAGAATACTAATACTACTGCAGCGTCATCTGATAAGCCAGCAGCACCAACTACTCGTCAAGCACTCCAAGAACGAAGAGAAGCTGCAGCAAGAGCAGAAGCAGTAGAAAAAGGTAAGAACCTTGCTAACGAAATGGGTAAAGTTGCTGACTTAGAATCTCAGAAACAAATTCAAAATGTAGTTATCCAAGCAATGGGGTACACACCTGGATTTGATACATATGGTAAAACAATGTTACCAGATGTTGTAGGATATAGACCATTTAGCATTTATAATAATCAAAGAACCATTGACAATCCAGTTGGAAGAAGATTAATGTCTGGTTCTGATAGATTACATAATGAAATGATTGAGGCACAATACCCTAAATGAGTATTTTGTTTGAATCGTTCATGATATTTTATTTTATTGAAGTGTTTGTTTTGATTTCAGTATTCATTTGGTATTACAAAGAACCTAAAAAACAAAAAACCAAAATACACGATCCTTGGGGGATCTGGAAAGATATAGGAAAACCAAATGACAGAAGAAATAAAGGACGTCAATAAAAAGATTGACGATGCTCAAGCAGCAGTTAAGAAATATGCTAGTGCAGATACAGTTATTAGTATTGGTGGATATGAATTCACACCAGCAAAATTGATGGTTGCGTTTACCCTAGTGTCATCTCTTTTGGGTGGTCTTTATGGTGCATTTGAAGTTTACAAAGACTATCAAAGCATGAAGAAAAAGATCGCTGAGTATGTCACACCTGATTTAGAAGGCATTTACAAAAAGATTGAGGTGCTTGAAGTTAGTACTAACAAAACTGTAGAGTATACAGACACTATTAAAAACGATCTTAAGAACGATGTTCGTAGATTAGAAAGTGTTGTTGAGGGTGTAGAAAGATCTACAAAAACAGCACAGCGAGATACAGATGCAGCAATTAAAGAAATGAAACGTGAGAATGATACTACGCTGAATCAAATGAAACGTGATAATGATGCAACAATTAAAGAAGTACGTAGATACACTGATCAAAGTGTAAAAGAAGTAAATCAAGAATTGGTCAGAAATCAAAAAGAAACAACAGCGGAAATCCGTGCATTGAGAAAAGAAGTAGACGATAAAATTAAGAAAGCGTTGGATAATCCACTGTCCAACTAAGGAAGAAGGAAAGTATGGAAGAGAAGGTAGATTTAAACAAGAAAGTAGATGAGTTTGAGTCAAGTGTAAAGAAATTTGCTAGTAAAGACACAGTCATTAGCATCGGTGGGTATGAATTTACTCCAGCAAAGTTAATGGTTGCATTCACCATTGTTTCGTCAATACTCGGTGGTCTGTATGGAGCGTTTGAGGTTTATAAGTCCTATCAGGACATGAAAACAAGAATTGAAAAATACGTTGCACCAGATTTATCCGAGTACGATAAGCGTCTAGCTGTGATTGAAGAAAATTCTCAGAAGACAACTGATTATACTCGTGATATTAAAAATGACTTGAAAAATGATATTCGTCGTTTGGAGAAGATAGTTGAGCAAGTCGAGCGTGATGGTAAACAGTTATCTAGAGAGACTGAACAGGATGTTCGTCAAATCCGTAAAGAAATAGATAATAAAATTCAAAAAGCACTAGACAATCCATTAGCCAAATAATTATAAGGATAGATTGGCATGAATGATAAAAAATTATTTAAATGGTTAGTACTTTTACTACTGTTACCTATTGGATTGGCATATTTTGGTGGAGATCGTTTTCGCTATCCTTGTCAAGATCCTAAAAACTGGGACAAAGAAATGTGCAAGATGCCTACATGTGATGTAACAAGAACTTGTCCAGAGCATATTTTTAAGGGACAGAGAGATCCTAGACTTGGTCCACCACCAACTAGAGTAGAACCGATAGGTGCAACACCTGCACCTATGTGTCAACAACCTGCAGGAGCATGCAAATGAATGAACAATTTATGTATACAGAAGAACAGTTAATGGCTCGTCTCAAATTCTTTATCGGAATTTGTTTAGCGTTGACATTAACAGGAATCGTTTTTGTGGTTCTATATTCTATTATTTTTGTTACACAACCACTCAACGCTATTAGTCCAATTGATCAAAAATTCTTTGAATTGATCATACCAATCGCTACATTCCTAACAGGAACTCTATCAGGCATTATGCTTGCTGGTGGTGATAAAGAAGCACAGAAAGAAGCACTAAAGGCAGCAAATGCTGGTTGGACTAACAAACCATCCACTCCACCAAGCACTCCATCACCAACAGGTGGTTTGCCACCAAGACCATCTATGCCATCAATGAGTGGTATGATGAGTGGTGTTGCAAGTGCAGCAACTGGATTTGGTATGGATACTCCACCACAGATGATGACTCGCATGCCAGAGTTAGAACCTGGAGATCCAACTCATCGTAACTTTAGAAACGATTAATCATGTATCAGTACAAAGCGAAAATACTAAAAGTTTTAGATGGCGACACTGTTGACATAGATCTTGATCTAGGTTTCAATATTGTTCTTGCAAACCAGCGTGTTCGTATGGCTGGCATTGATACTCCAGAATCAAGAACTACTGATTCTGAAGAAAAGGTGCGTGGTCAGTTATCCAAGAAAAAACTAACTGATAAACTTCCAGTTGGTTCTTGGGTAAGAATTGAAACGCAAAAGTCTGACAGTAATGATGATAAGTTTGGACGCATCCTTGCTGTGTTCATTATGGAAGATGGCACTAGTCTCAATCAGTGGATGATTGATAACAACTATGCTGTTCTTTACAATGGCGAGAACAAAGAGTTAGTGCAAGAAATGCATCGTTACAATAAGCAGAAACTTATTGAACGAGGTGAGTTAAAAGGATGACAACCCCATACGATTTTTGGGTGTGGTGGTGTTTGCAGATGTATTATTTACCCTACACCATCCTCGGATCCACTAGTAAGTAAGCACTAACTTACTCCCAAACCCCTGTATCTAACAGGGGTTTTTTATTGAAAAAAGTTGTTGTCTTTAATTGCAATCTGGGGTAGAATAGAGGTATGAAAAGTGAAAAAGGAGTTGTTATGAAGGGTTCGATTCGTTTAGTTGTTGGGTTTCTTCTCGTGTTCGGTGCAGTCGGTGGTATGGAAACTACTGCAGATGCACTGTTGGCTCAAACAGTAGTTGCAGTGATTGGTCTTGGTGTGATGTACTCTGGTGTTAAAGCAATGGAGCGTGTATAATGACTTTAGAACAAATGATTGAACAGGGGTTTACTGCAGATCAGATCTGTGCTAAACTTGGGCATTCTTATGATTTTGTGATGCAGTTTATTGAACAGCGTCACGATGAAGAGTTGCAAAAGCAGTATGAGTTTTTGTCGTATGCAGATGAGTGTGCAAATGACGACGCAAATTATTATGGAGAATTTAAATGAGCAATACAATTGAATATCGTGGTCAAACTTTTGATCGTAGTCATGGTAGTCCTTTTGATCGTGGTGCAGCTGATAGTCACTATAGTCGTCCACAAGATCCACACTGGTATCCTGAGGGATCGTATCGTGGTGACCGAATCGAGTCTAAGGACATGAGCATTGCAGAAATGCGTGCTTACTTTATGGGCTACGAATACAATGAGCAATTTGGTGATAAGAAAGATTGGGGTTAATATGTTGGCATACTGTGATTACATCGCTAAAATAATTAGCGACTCTTTGAAAGATGATTCTCTCAAAATGTTTTCACACATTGATAATGTTGGAAAAGTTAGATGGGATCTGTCCGATGATGGACAATTTCTTTCAACTAAGAAAACCATGTCTGTTGTAGACAGAAACGGTAAAATGTATCGTGTTACTGTTGAGGAAATTCGATGACTGAATTTCTCAAATGGTTTGGTACAGCACTAACGATTGCTGGTGCAGTGGCAACTGCACTGGCGATTGATCCATTGAATGTGTATCTGTTCAATGTTGGTGCGATTGTTTGGTTGTGGGCTGCAATTCGAATGAAGGAAAAGAGTTTAATTGTAGTCAATGCTGGACTGTTGGCAGTTTATATGTTTGGTGTTTTTTATAGGATTATGTAATGAATTCGAGCGAACGAGAGATTATGCTTATTGCACAGGAAGAGTGTGCTGAAGTTACTCAAGCGATAAGTAAAGTATTCCGATTTGGAATTGAAGGTGTCCATAATGGAAGAACAAACCGAGAAAGACTCGAAGAAGAACTTGGTGATCTGGTTTGTATGATTGAGATGATGATGCGGAGAGGTATCGTCAATGAAGATACTGTCTACAGTAATGCATTGAAGAAACGAGATAAATTGAAAACATGGAGTAACATCAATGATTCAGATAAATAACCTTTCACAATATGAAGTAGAAATGCTAGACCATATGTGGACTCTAGAAACAGAGGAAGAATTTTTTGAATGGTACAATTTGCTGGACGATGAAGATCAAAAACTTGCAGATTATTTGCAGGAGATGATTATTCTTGCACATGCAGAAGAAACGATAGAACAAACACAATATAAGGATGCAAAGGAATATCTAAAGAAATTTGCTTTGCAAAACTAGAACATGTATAATAAGACTTCAAAACCTAGAAATCCTGTTGCAAAGGATCTTCGCACTCCAAAGTATCGTATGAGAACAGTGGAGAGCAAGGTCAAGTACATTCGCAATCCTAAACACAAGAAGGAGTCTTATGGACAATACCTATGAAATCTTTCGTGGTGGACTTATGACCACCATTAAGATTAAAGACTACAAGTATAACATTGTAGAGTTTACTATCACGCAGTACATGCAAGATGAGCATGGTAAAGATATCGTAAACAGTAAACACACAACATTTTACACACCGAAACAACTTGAAGAATTTTTCACACCTATACTTAATGACTTGAAAGCGAGATTTAATCATGAAAACCATTCCAGCGAATCAAACACCTGAATTTAAAAACTGGTTACTAGGACTTCTCCATGATGAACACACCAAAGATCTGTGCGTTACTTTTACCAAAAAAGATGGAACAGAAAGAACAATGCGATGCACTCTCTCCGCAGGAAGAATACCTGCAGATAAACAGCCAAAGGCAAGCACTGGGTTGGAGGAAGAGACAAATAGCAAGACTTCTGGATCCGCAGTGCGTGTCTTTGACGAAGACAAAAAAGAGTGGAGATCGTTCCGCTGGGACTCAATCAAAGAAGTGAAGGCAGATTTATGATTAAGTTAGAACCAACATCAACAAACATTGTGATTATGCTTATCTTAGCAGTCGCAATTATTATTGGTGCTCCACTTGCACTTATTTGGGCACTCAATACTTTATTTCCAGTGTTGGTTATTCCATATACACTGGAAACTTGGTTAGCTGCATTTATTGTTCCTGCAGCATTTAGAGCAACAGTCAACGTGAAAGGTAAATAATGAACTTGACGAGTGAACAGAAAACCGAATTGCATAAAGCAATTCGTGAAATTAGTGATTCAATGACACGCACAGAAGCAGAGCGTGATTTGATTAAAGAAATTGTAAAAGATCAATCTGATCAATTGCAAATTCCTAAGAAAGTTATCTCCAAAATTGCAAAAACATTCCACAGACAAAACCTTGCACAAGAAGTTGCAGAGCATGAAGAATTTGTGGAGTTGTATGAGAAAGTCACGTCGAAATAACCCTACACCTCGTGGGGTTATTGCAAATTAGTTGTTGCCTTTTATTGTGAATTGATGTATAATAGATATTATTAATGGAGGTTACAAACCTATGGCAACAACAAAGCGTCGTATCAAAGGTCACGCTATTCTTGCATCCCGCAAAGAAACGATGGCTAATGAACCAGTTGTTACACTTGACAACTACAACTCGAGTCTTAATACAGCACTGTCTTGGTACACAGAGCATGCAAACGAAAAACAACTTCGTAAGTTTGCTCTGGAGTACTTTGCTAAACTTAGCAAGAAAGCAGAAGTATTGGCTATCAGCAAAGCAAGCGATTCAGAAATCCGACAGCTGGCAATCATCTGTCGTCTGAAGACACGTGAGCAATTCCTAACAGAAAAGCATATCGACTTCATCAGCAAAACTGTTGATGACCTCATGTTCAAGTATAAGGTTGTCAAAGAGAAGAAAACAGAAGTCGTTAAGACCAATGTTATTTCTATTCAAGAGCGTATCGAAGAAAAAGCCAGAGAACTTGCTGGTGAAATCGAAGGTGCGATTGATGACTTTGTATTGAGTAAAGGTAAGACTACTTTCTCTGCCAAAAACTATTTGCTGGCTAATTCAGTATCAGCACCCATCGCTAAAAAGATCGGTGATCTGTTCGTTGGAACATATAACGAACTCGCAGATGCCATCAATGAAGAAGATGAACAGCTTGTTGAGGGATACAGCAATTTCTCAAAACGAGAATTGAAAGCGTTTCATAAGTTTGTTGGACAGATCGTTGAAGACTGCGAGCAGATGGTGCAAACTGCTAAGGCTACACGTGCACCACGTAAGCGTAAATCAACACCACCAAGCAAAGTTGTTGGTAAACTCAAATTTATGAGAGAGTTTGCTGAACTTAAACTCAAGTCTTGTAAACCAGAAGACATTCTCACTGCCAGTGAGTTGTGGGTATACAATACGAAATACCGTAAGGTTCAAGTATACAAGGCAGAGATGGACACACTTGGTGTCAAAGGAACTACGATTATCGGATTCAGCATCAAGGATTCGCTATCATTTACACTACGCAAACCAGAAGAATTCTTTAAGGATACTGCACTTGGTAAACGTGGACTCAATGGTGCGATTAAGAAACTTACTACAAAATCTAGCACACCAAATGGTCGTATTAACGCAGAGTGTGTTCTGTTGGGAGCATTTTAATTATGATTTTAGTTGACTATTCACAAGTGGCACTTGCTGCCATTCTTACCTTCCAACGAGAACTCAAAGGAACAGAGTCTGAAGTGAAGAATCTTATTCGTCACGTGACTCTTTCTACTCTCAAGTCATACAAGAAAAAGTATGCTAAAGAGTATGGAGAACTTGTCGTGTGTTGCGATGGTCGTAAGTATTGGAGACGAGAAGTCTTTGAACACTACAAGGCTAGTCGTAAAAAGATGCGTGATAACTCCGACTTGGATTGGCACTTGATCTTTGACACATTGAATGAGATGCGTCAAGAGATTGCAGAGCACTTTCCATGGCGAGTGATTCATGTTGATCGTGCTGAAGCAGACGATATTATTGCAGTGCTTACCGAGTATGTGCAAAGTAATGAGTTGATGCTTGCTGGTTTGGTTGAAGAACCACAGAAGATTCTTATTCTTTCTTCTGACAAAGACTTCAAGCAACTACAACTCGCACCATTCTCGTCAGGTAATGTGCGTCAGTGGTCACCTATGCAGAAGAAGTTTATCACTGCTTCAAAGCAGGAAATCATAGACTTTACTGTTGAGCATATTGTCAAAGGTGACACAGGTGATGGTATTCCAAACATTCTATCTAAGGATGATGTGTTTGTAGTTGGAGATCGTCAAAAACCTGTCAGTGCAAAAAGACTGGCAGAGTTTTATGAAAAGGGTATTGATGCATGTCGCACTGATGAGGAAAAACGAAACTGGCAACGTAATGCAAAACTAATTGCATTTGATAATATTCCAGCAGAAGTCAAACAGTCTATCGTGAATACATACATAAGTAGTAAACCTAAGGGAGATAAGATGACTGTGATGAATTATCTCATGGAACATCGTTGTCGTTTATTGTTGGATGAAATCGAGGACTTCTAATGAAGAAATATCTTGTAGAAATGTTAAAAGAAATTAACGAAGACCCAAAAACAATTGAGAAATACAAAAGTGAGTTTCTTTTGAAAGCACTATTTGCTCATGCGTTCTTGGATAGTCATAAGTGGTTGTTGCCAGAGGGTGAACCACCATTTAAACCTGCTTCTGAACCTATGGGCATGACAGAGACAAATCTCTATACTGAGGCACGTAGATTGTATGTATTCATGCGACCAGACATAAAACCTTTAAAGAGAGAATCTCTGTTTGTTGGTTTATTGGAAGGTATTCATCCAGAGGAAGCGAAGGTAGTAATTGCAGTTAAGGATCAGAAGTTGCATAAGCTGTTTCCAAAGATTACACATAAACTTGTAGCGGATGCAGGATTCATCCCTCCACCTGCAAAAAAAGGTGTTGACAAAAATACCTAATTGTAGTATAATTATATTATGGAAAAACCTACTAGTGAATTTTTTGCAACTTTGGGACAATACGTCTACAAATACATCGACAACGATGGCAAACTACTTTATGTTGGCAAGGGAAATGGAGATCGTTGCCTTGCCCATTTAAAGGACAAAGGATTCTTGTTTGAGCACTGCTACATTGTTGCAAGAAATCTGGAGTTGTTTGGTGGTAAAAAAGATGGTGAGTCTTTCCTACTTGAGTCTTATTTAATTGCAACTGAAAATCCAGAAGCAAACTCTGTTTCTGGTCACTACAAGGAGTGTTTTATTATGAAGCCATTGTCCTCGATGTTCTCTGAATTTCAGAACGAGCAGTATGATAACTTTGAGAGTCTGCCTGAATGGTTTACTCTTAACTATCATGTATTCAAAAATAAGTTGAGAGAGATTAAAATCAATTCGACCTCGACATTCTTTTTGAGCAGTGCACGCAACAACATGTATATGATGTGGTATTGGTCTACAGTCGAATCCAACGAACCAGTAAAAGTAACCTTCGAGTTTAACGCACAAGACGATAAACTTGAGGCTATGAAGAAACAAATGAAAGAGTGGCTCAAAGAAGGTGGGTACACTAAGACATTTGCTGATGGCAAAGAAAGCAAAATGGCAGTTAATGCTAAAAACATTAATGATGTCATCTCTCTATTTGAAGCATTCATGAAGTGAAAGGAAAACTATATCATGCCTAATTGGTGCAACAACTATGCGACTTTAACTGGTCCAAAAGAAAAGATTGATCAACTTATCGTTGAGATGAAGAAGTCAGATGAACGAGATAGTCCTTATGAAATTCTCAATATTCTGCGACCACGTCCTGCTGATCAAGAAGAAAATTGGTACAGCTGGAATGTAGAAAACTGGGGTACGAAGTGGGATATCAGTCTCGCTGGATATGAAATTGTAGATGAAACTACTGTCACAATTTCGTTTGACTCTGCTTGGTCACCACCCACTTGCATTTACGAGTTTCTCGTCGGAGAGGGTTGGAACGTAGATGCTTATTACTATGAACCTGGAATGGCATTTTGTGGTCGTTACCAAGATGGTTACGATGACTTCTACGAATATTCTGACATGTCAGCTGATGAGATTGAGGAAGAAATTCCTTCTGAGATTAATGAGATGTTTTGTATCTCTGAAGATGTTCGTGCTTGGCAAGAGGACAATGAAGATGAATGGGATCCTGCCGAAGAACTAGAAAAGATCGAGGTGCCAAAAAATGACTAATCTTATTATTGGTTTTGTTTTGGGTATAATTGTCTCAACTGTTGGGTTTAGTAATTTTGCTAACTTTGCAGATAGACAACTTGATAATGCGAAAGTTGTAATTAAGGAGAATGTGAAATGAAAAAGCGAATCCTCGCTATGGCTGTAATCGCACTGATGCTTGGTGCATGTAGTTCGACTAAACCTACTGGACAAATGACACAGGAGGGTGCTTCCTTAGCGAAGAATTTCGGTAAGGTTGAGGTAGAGTTTTCTACGTTTGGTGATTGGAAAGCAATTAAATCTACTGCATCTGCTAACGTGCCAATTGAACATGATGCTGGCATTGAACAGGCTATGAACCTTGCAACACTACGTGCAAAGCGTAACATTGTAGAGTTTATTCAGTCTGATCTAAAGTCGAAGAAAACATCTGATGCTTTTACTGATGCGTTGATTGATCAAAATGTTAGCAAAGATCGAGCAACTAAAATGTCTCAGAAAATCACTGAGTCTATCGTAGAAGAATCTTCTGGTATTCTCCGTGGGGCATATATCGATGATCGCAAAATCACCGATGATGGTAAGAATGTGACAGTGATGATCGTAGTGGACAAGCGTTCACTTGAATCTTCTGCTAAACTTAAATCGATGATGCTCGCAAAATGAAATATCTTTTCGTAATTCTGCTATTGATTAGTAACATCGCCAGTGCAAAAGAGGTAACAGTTACTGGCTATGGATCTACCTATGATGCTGCACTTGCAAACGCAAAGATGCAAGCACTTGAGAGTGTCACTGGTACTTTCATCACAGGTGAGCAAGAATACAAAAACGGAAAATATAGTGATAGTGCCAAGCAGTACAATGGTGGTATCATTAAGTCTTTTCGTGTCACAGAGTATAAACAAGTAAACTCTGGTGTGGAAGTCACTATTATTGCAGATGTAGTAGAAAAGAAAGATAATCGTGTAACAGGCAAGAATGAACAAGAGTTCAACATTGAGTTTGGAGAACACGAACAACGTAGAGGTGTAGTTGATAAACTGGACAATGTAAACAGCATGATTGCATTTACAGTGAGCAGACCTGCCTATGAGATAGATCGCAACAGTTCTATTGTTACACTAAACATCGGCATGCAACTACAACCGAAATGGGTTTCAGATCTGCAAGCATTCACTTCTGTGATTGATGAGAAAGGTAAAACAAGAAGCAACACATATGCCAATATTCATGGTGGTGTGGTGAGTGGTTTGATAACTATCAATCCATTAATCGCTGCAGTCTTCGGTAGTGCTACTGCTCCATCACAACCTGAGTATTCAGAACAGAACATGGTATGCTTTGCGAGCAGTCGTGGTTCTTTTATGGATTGTAAAAACATTGGTGTTACTTTTGTGAACATTCCAAAGTACCCAAAATTGATTGTTGAGGTAGTGGTGAATGGTGTTTCATACGTAGCATATGAATCGGAAATAGAAATGCAATTGTATGAGTACATCTATCCAGGAGATTACAAACAACATAAGATCTTTAAATCTTATAGAGAAACAGTGCATCAACCAACGTGGATGATTTACACTGGAGAGAGACAAAGTAAGCGTGTGCAGTTTAGACTTGAGAATCATATCGCTAAAAATGTAGAAAAAGTTAGAGTGTATTTAAAATGAAACAAAAGTGGGTTGATGCATTTATGGACACTGCTGCAAGATTCGCACAGTTGTCTAGTGCAAAACGATTACAAGTTGGTGCGGTTGTCGTGAAAGACAATCGTATTATCTCAATCGGATATAATGGTATGCCATCTGGATGGACAAACGAATGTGAGAATACAATTCAGCATTCAGATGACACAGTGAGTTTGGTAACCAAAGATGAAGTGATTCATGCAGAAGCAAATGCCATCTCCAAACTAGCAAAGAGTGGAGATAGTGGTGATGGGGCATCTTTGTTTTGCACTCATGCGCCATGCATTCACTGTGCGAAGATCATCTATGGAGCAGGGATAAGTAAAGTGTATTACCGTGATACATACAGAGACAGTATCGGGTTAGACTTTTTGGAAAAATGTAATATAGAAATTGAAAGGGTAATATGTCAGTGACATTAAAAAATCTTGAGAGCGCATTGGCTGGTGAGTCAATGGCTCATATCAAGTATCGTTATTTCGCTAGGATTGCAATGGAAGAGGGTTACGAAGATGTTGCAAAACATTTTTGGAAAACTGCCGACCAAGAACTCCAACACGCATGGGGTCATCTTGAGTTGTTAATCGGTAAGCCATCCACTAAGGAATGTTTGCAGAAAGCAATTGATGGAGAGACTTATGAGTATACAGAAATGTATCCGCAGTTCCATGCCATTGCAGTAAAAGAGGGTGATGTTCATGCAGCTGGTATTGCAGTTGAACAGATCGCTGAGTCTAAAGAACATGCAGAGCAATTTGCAGAGATTCTTAAGAAAGCAGAGAAGCGATTTGCAGCATTGAAGAAAGTCGAAGAACGACATGCCAATGCTTACAAACAAGTACTTGGAGGTCTATAATGGATCATATTTGCGTAGTGTGTGGTCATGTGCATGATGAGGCAACTGAAGGTAAGTGGGATGAACTTCCCGATGACTTTGAATGTCCAGAGTGTGGTGTAGGTAAAGACGAATACGAAAGTATTTAAAAATAAATTTAAAAATACTTGACAAATATTCACTTTTGAAGTAAGATTCGTTATAAATAGATGTAGTCGCTGGGATAACCTTACAAGTTGTAGGGTTATTTCAGAAACTGCTTGACAAATAAACCAAATTAAGGTAAGATTCCGTTCTACTATGAAACTCAGAAACATATCCGTTGCGATGCATACCTTATCACAGAAGTGTGATTGGTCAAGTGCACGTCCAACATTTGGATATGCTATTGAGAATCTACCATGTAGGGGGTTTGGCAAGTAAATTGTAGAGTAAACAGATTACTTACCAAACCCTCTGAGACGAAAGTCCAGAGGGTTTTTTGTTTTAAGGGGTTGACAATAATGTCAACATGAGATAAGATCTCGCCCTGTTCTTTAAAAATTCGGGATTCTGTAGGGGATTCGCCAAGTTGGTAAGGCATCGGATTTTGATTCCGACATGCGGTGGTTCGAGTCCATCATCCCCTGCCAAACAGAAACATTCTCTGTGATGTGTGCCTTGCTAGGAAACACAGGTACTTACCCTGTGTGATAGAATTAGCATTGAGGAGTCACGAAAGTTGAGATAGCGTGAGGGAGACTCAGCATGTTTCTGTTTGGCAAAGTTTGGGGGTATAACTTAGTGGTAAAGTAACTGGCTTTTAACCAGTAAACCAGAGTTCGATTCTCTGTGCCCCTACCAAAATTCGATGGTGTCCATAGTGTAGTGGTCTGCACTTCTTGCTGTGAACGAGAGAGTATGAGTTCGATCCTCATTGGACACCCCAAATTAATATGCTGCTTTAGCTGATGTGGTCATAGCAGGGGTCTGAAGAACCTCGGAAAGTAGTTCGATTCTACTAGGCAGCACCAAACAAGGAGAACCAAAATGGGGCAATGGCAGTTCTAATTATGGTGATCATTTTATTAATCGTTATAGATAAAAACTCATAGCCAATTAGCTCAGTGGTAGAGCAGTATCTTGATAAGGTATTGGTCAGTGGTTCAAATCCACTATTGGCTACCAATTAACGGAAGTGTGGCAGAGTCTGGTTTATTGCAACAGTCTTGAAAACTGTCGAGTCAGAGATGGCTCCGTGAGTTCGAATCTCACCGCTTCCACCAAACATATGATAAAAACTATAATTTCATTCCTGCTGTTTTTACCTCTTGTTGCTAGTGCATGTAATGGTTATGTGATAGCATTCAGAGGATTAAACGATGTGTTCGATCAGAGTGCACTGAATGTGTACGCTAGTCGTCTTGCATACTGCAGCAAAACTTTTTCTTGGCATAAAGAAAAAGATGCGATAGAATTTATCAGTACAATAAATGTTCCATATCAGTTGTATGGATTTAGTAGAGGAGCAGGGTCTGTTGCTACAGTGTTAAAACAAGTAAAGACAAAACCTGAGTATGTGATAACAATCGGTGCGTATAAAACTACCAATGTAGATTTTGGTAAGTACAATGTGCGTTACGATAATTTCTTTGACAACTCTGGCATTGGTCAGCGTAGTCCTGGAATGTATCTCAATGTTCCTCACAATAAAATACAATCTGAAGTAAATAAAATTTTGCCTCGTTAACTCAGCGGTAGAGTGTCTCCCTTACAAGGAGAAGGTCGGCAGTTCGATCCTGTCACGAGGTACCAATACCCGATTGGTGAAATGAATATCATACCTTGCTACGAACGAGGAGTTGGGAGTTTGATTCTCTCATTGGGTGCCAGAGTTAGGAAGATGGGCAGGACGGTAATGCAGCAGTTTGCTAAACTGTAGATCGTAGGAATATGGTCAGTGAGTTCGACTCTCACATCTTCCGCCAAATTTAGTGGGTTAGTTTAACGGTAAAACAGCGGATTTATATCCCGTGTGCAACAGATAATTGGCCAATGTGGGTTCGACTCCCACACCCACTACCATGCCCCTGTGGACAAATTGGGAAAGTCGTCTCTCTCAAAAGGAGAAATTGTTCTGAGTTCGAATCTCAGCAGGGGCACCAGATAGTTGTTGACATGCAATGTTTGTTGATGTATAATAAAGTTTCTGCGAGTATGGTGAAATAGGTAAACACAGAAGACTTAAAATCTTCCGCTTCGGCTTGCTGGTTCGATTCCTGCTACTCGCACCAATACGGCATTCGTTCAATGGATAGGACAGCACTCTTC
>Ga0315909_10001705_pt1 | contig 29283 bp, 31 predicted proteins | sample LakEriMetagenome_11_FD_203527 | JGI IMG/M metagenome (GOLD analysis project Ga0315909, IMG submission 203527) | Freshwater fungal communities from buoy surface, Lake Erie, Ohio, United States - Buoy 2 MA125 | ecosystem: Environmental > Aquatic > Freshwater > Lake | place: USA: Lake Erie, Ohio... | reverse complement strand
TATGCAATTGCCCCTTCTATTGTATTCTCCGGAATATCAACAGTTTCTGCGGCCGCAACTGCAATTCTTTCTGCGGAAGGATTTATTTCATCAATACTCATCACGAATGCCGGCCTTGGATACACTGTGCCACCTACAATAAGCATACAAAATCCAAATACAAACTCAATAGGAAACTTTATTTTTAATGAAGTTATTACAGGATCTCAGAGCGGAACTGCCGCGAGAGTCAAATCTTGGGATTCTACTACTAATTTACTTCAAGCTTCTAACGTTGATGGAGAATTTATTCTCGGGGAAAATATAATAGGTTCTGAATCGGGTGCATCTCATTATCTGCGATCTATTGAAATTTATCCTACCGATGATGGGTATGCTTCAAATGAAGAAATCCAAATAGAAGCAAATAACATTTTAGATTTTAGTGAATCTAATCCTTTTGGAATGCCTTGAGTTATATAAATATTAGTTATTAGATTATCACAACAATAATAAGGTCAATCATATGTTTGAATATTTTTATCACGAAATTTTAAGAAAAACTGTAATTTCGTTTGGAACGCTTTTTAATAATATATCAATTAAACATAATAATGATTCAAATAATACTGTAAGTGTGATTAAAGTACCTCTTGCATATGGACCAACTCAAAAATTTCTTGCAAGACTTAATCAATCTCCAGATTTAAATAAACCAGTTCAAATTACATTGCCAAGAATGTCATTTGAGTTCACTGGACTTACATATGATTCCACTAGAAAATCAACTACAACTCAAACTTTTACTGCAAAATCAGTAACTGATGGTAAAGATGTTAAAAAAGTATATCTACCAGTTCCATATAATATGCAATTTGAATTGAGTATAATGTCAAAATTAAATGATGATGCTTTGCAGATAGTTGAGCAAATTTTACCTTATTTTCAACCAGCATATACTTTATCAGTAGATTTGCTAGATACCATTAATGAGAAAAGGGATATTCCTGTGATTCTCGAGAATATTACAATGCAGGATGATTATGAGGGAGATTTTACTACTAGAAGAGTTTTAATTTATACTTTAAGATTTACAGCAAAAACCTATTTGTTCGGTCCAGTTGCTCAAGCAACCGACAGTATTATCAAGAAAACTTCTATCAGTTACATCGCGGGAGATTTGTCCGCAAATGCAACGAGAGAAATTGTTTATTCGGTAGAACCAAGAGCAATTCAAAATTATACTGGAATTATTCTTACAAATCTAACCAATGATATTTCAACATCAGACACACTAATTACAGTAAATGATGCGAGTTCTATTTCAGAAAATGTATACTTAGACCTGGAAGGCGAGGAAGTGTTTGTGAAATCAAAATCAGGAAATATTCTTACTGTTGAGCGCGGAAAAGACAATACTACAATAACCTCACATTTAGCGGGAGCACAAATTAAGTCAATTACTTCTGCTGATAATGCCTTGGTTGAAGTTGGAGATGATTTTGGATTCAGCGGAAGCACTTTTTGATAAGATATGAAAATGACAAAAAAATTTGACAAACTCAATGAAACATTTAACGTTGATGCGGAAATAGTTCCGGTTGAAACTCATATTGTTGAAAAGAAAATAGAGTCGTCTAAGGATGACATTAAAAAAGATTATGAGTATGCGAGAGGTAATTTATACTCCCTCATTGAGAAAGGTCAAGAAGCAATTAATGGAGTTCTTGAGTTGGCGCAAGAATCTGATCAAGCAAGAGCTTATGAGGTTGTTGGCCAGTTGATTAAAAATACCGGAGAAATTGCAGAGAAATTATTATCTTTACAAAAAACATTGAAAGATGTAGAGGAGGATAATCAACAAAGAGGTCCTACTACAGTCAACAATGCTCTTTTTGTTGGATCAACTGCAGAATTGGCAAAATTGTTGAAGCAACAGTCTGAAGATAACAAATAATAAATATAAAGAGATTTAGAGTATCTAAATGCAAAAATTAAAATCCCATAAGACGGTTGAACAAATAGCGAAGAAGCATCGGTTAGAAGTTTCTTTTGTGCAAAATCAACTTGATATGGGAGAACCTATTGAGCACGAACATACTCAAGATCATGATTTGGCGAAATATATTGCTTTACAACATCTTGATGAAATTCCAGATTATTATACTCGTTTAAAGAAAATGGAGGCAGATGCTAAAAGGCATCATAAAAAATTCAAAGATGTAAAAGAAGAAACAAAATCGGGCGATGAAGGTCTTCGTGATTGGTTTGGTAAATCCAAATCCTCAGATGGTAAAAGTGGATGGGTTCAACTTGGGGGAAAGTGGGCAGGCAAACCATGTGCTCGTCAAGAGGGTCAAACTTCCACACCAAAATGCGGAAGTTCTAAAATGAAAAGAGCACTTTCAAAAGACGAAGAGGAAGCAGCAAGACGTAGAAAAAATATTCAAGACCCAAATCAACCACAAAAAACTGGCGGCACAAAACCAACTAACGTAAGAACTGAAGAAATGGACCTACAAGAAGTCAAAGACAAACCAGGTAAAGGTAGTGGTAAAAAAGATGCTTGCTATAATAAGGTAAAGTCTAGATATGATGTTTGGCCAAGTGCATATGCTTCTGGAGCACTAGTAAAATGTCGTAAAGTTGGTGCTGCAAACTGGGGAACTAAATCGGAGGCAACTATGCACGAAGAAGAAAGATACTGTCCTCTATGTGATAAGAGGGAGTCAAGATCTGAATGTTCATATGGCGAAAAGGCATGGGATAAAGTTTCTGTGAAGGATGAAGAGTATTCTATGGCAAGATCCGAATTAAAAACTATTCACAATGCACTTAAAAGATTAGAAAAGAAGGTTGGTAAAGGTGAAGGTGATTTGGAAGCATGGGTTCAGTCAAAAATCACTAAGGCAGCAGATTATATTGATACTGCTGCAGACTATGTGGCAAGTGGGGAGATGGAAGAACAAAGATTGGTTGATAGAATCATGGACGAAATGAAATGTTGGTCTGGATATGAAAAAAAAGGTACTCAGAAACTTTTTGGCAAGAAATATAACAGGTGCGTAAAAAAAGAAGATGTGACCATTGAAGATGCAAATGGAAATACATTTGCAGAAGTTGTTGATATTATCAAACCAGAACCAATCAAAGGATTTAAATCACAAGTACAAGAAGCAACAAGATTGCAAGCACAAACTGGCAATGTAGTTGGAGTTACTTTGAACTGGAGAGGGAAATATTATTCACTTAAAATGTTTTTCCCACAAGTAAAACTTCCAACTCGTAAAGATATTAATGTTGAACTTCAAAAAGTTTACCCAGGATGTAATGTACTTTACCATTCGGTTTCTGAAATTCAACCAGGACAACCATTAATCCAAGCATTTGGACCTCAGGGAGGAAGCGCATCTAAACCAGGTCCAAATAGAAATTATGTAAAACCTATGGGGGAAGAAGTTGAAATTGATGAAGACTGGCAATCAGTCAATCGTAAAGATAAGACTGACGGATTAAGTCCTGCAGCAGTTAATGCATATCGCAGAGAAAATCCAGGTTCAAAACTACAAACTGCAGTAACTGAAAAAAATCCTACAGGAAAAAGAGCAAAAAGAAAAAAAAATTTTTGCAGAAGAATGGGAGGAATGAAAAAAAGATTAACATCGGCAGAAACTGCAAGAGATCCAGACTCAAGAATTAATAAAGCACTTCGTCGTTGGAATTGTAATTAATACAAAGGAATATTATTATGCCGATCTCAAATGATGTATATCTTGGCAATCCATTATTAAAAAAAGCAAATACGCAAATTGAATTTACTCAAGAACAAATTTTAGAATTTGTCAAGTGTAAAGACGATCCTGTTTACTTTGCAAATAATTATGTAAAAATTGTAACCCTGGATCATGGATTGCAGACGTTTAAACCATATCATTTCCAAGAAAAATTAATTAAAAATTTTCACAATTACAGATTTAATATCTGTAAGATGCCTAGGCAAACAGGAAAGAGTACTACTGTTGTTGCTTTTCTTTTGCACTATGCAGTATTCAATGATAACGTGAATATTGGCATTCTGGCAAACAAAGCAGCGACTGCAAGAGAACTCTTAGATAGGTTGCAAACCGCATATGAAAATTTACCAAAGTGGATGCAGCAGGGAATTATTTCTTGGAACAAAGGTTCCTTGGAACTGGAAAATGGAAGTAAAATCTTGGCTGCTTCTACTTCTGCTTCTGCAGTTCGTGGTATGTCATTCAATATCTTATTTTTGGATGAATTTGCGTTCGTTCCAAATCATATTGCAGATTCTTTCTTTGCGTCAGTATATCCTACAATTACTTCAGGTAAGAATACTAAAGTAATTATAGTTTCTACTCCACACGGTATGAATCACTTCTACCGTATGTGGCATGATGCAGAAAAAGGTAAGAACCAGTATGTATTTACTGATGTTCATTGGAGCGAAGTTCCGGGAAGAGATGAGGCATGGAAAAAGCAAACCATAGCCAACACGTCAGATCAACAGTTTAAAGTTGAATTTGAATGTGAATTCCTAGGTTCTGTTGATACGCTGATTGCACCAAGTAAACTCAGAACCCTCGTGTATGACCACCCTAAGACCCGTAGCGCGGGTTTGGACGTATATCAGGACCCTATAGAGGAACACGACTATTTGATTACTGTAGACGTTGCTAGAGGTGTTGGAAATGATTATTCCGCGTTCGTTGTGGTTGATATTACCCAGTTTCCTCATAAAGTTGTTGCAAAATATAGGAACAATGAAATTAAACCTATGCTTTTCCCCAGCATAATATATGAGGCAGCAATGGCATACAATGCCGCATATATTCTATGTGAAGTAAATGATGTTGGGGACCAAGTTGCAAGCATTCTTCAATATGATCTGGAATATAATAATCTTCTTATGTGCTCTATGAGGGGTCGTGCTGGGCAAATAGTTGGTCAGGGATTTTCTGGGAAGAAAACTCAACTTGGCGTTAAGATGTCAAAGACAGTTAAAAAGGTTGGTTGTCTCAATCTCAAGACGATGATTGAGGAAGACAAATTATATTTAAATGATTATGAAATCATTAGCGAACTGACTACCTTTATCCAAAAGCATAATTCATTTGAAGCAGAAGAGGGGTGTAACGATGATTTGGCAATGTGTTTGGTTATCTATGCTTGGATAGTCGCTCAGGATTATTTTAAAGAGTTAACTGATCAGGATGTAAGGAAGAGATTATATGAAGAACAAAGAAATCAAATAGAACAGGATATGTCTCCTTTTGGATTTATTTCAGATGGACTTGATGAGAATACTTTTGTTGATGTCGATGGAGACAGGTGGCACGTTGATGAATATGGCGATAGGGCATATATGTGGGAATACATGTAATGGACTTAGATAAGCAGATAAAACTGGGGCATTTATTACTTGTAGATCGGCAATGTAGAGTGTGTGGGATAATGAAAAATTTAACCGATGATTTTTATAGAACACGTAAAGATAGAGGTCCAGTTGCATCTTCATACTCATATGAGTGCAAAGAGTGTTCAATAAAAAGAATAATCAAAAGTAGAAAAAAAATAAGGTCTCATAGTAATGAGTGGGAATATCCTGACTGGTAATTGCGATTCACGTCATGTTTCCCTTATGGAAAATAAGTTTTTCATAAATATTTTTTAGATAAACTGAGATTAACGGAGAAAAACATGGCGACTCCTCAATTATCTCCTGGTGTATTAATCAGAGAGGTTGATTTAACTGTAGGAAGAGCTGATAATGTACTAGATAACATTGGAGCAATTGCAGGACCATTTGCAATTGGTCCAATTGATGAGGCGATTGACATCACAACAGAAAAAGAATTACTTAACACTTTTGGAAAGCCACTTTCTACAGATGCTCAATATGAGTATTGGATGAGTGCTTCCTCATTCCTTTCCTACGGTGGTGTTCTTAAAGTTGTGAGAGTGGATGGTGGAAGTTTAGTAACTGCCAATGCTATTAGAAACTCTTCCGGAGTTTCTACTGCAGGAGAACCAACACTCAAAATTAAAAATTTTGATGATTATGAGGCAAATTATGCAGACGATATTGCAAATTATATTTTTGCCGCCAAAACTCCGGGATCCTGGGCAAACAACCTAAAAGTTTGTGTAATTGACGATAAAGCAGATCAAATTATTACAGTCGGATCCGCAGTTGCAGACCAAGCATCAGTTGGGATGGGGTTAACAACAACCTTGGTAAATGTCCCATCTGCAGGAATTGGTACTACTTCATTATTTAACGGTTACTTGAAAGGAATTGTAACTGGCGTAGGCGCAAGCACTCTTGAAGTCAAAGTAAGTTCTTTAGTTTCCACTGATGGCACTGAAACTCCAATAACTTATGCAGCCAAGTCACAATTGCAATCATTCAAACCTTCTACTGGCGGGGGAACTATTGCGGTCAATCTAATTGATTCTTCTGGCACATTGGTCGATTCTTCATCAGTAAATACTGGACCTAATCCAATTCTCGATTGGTATGACCAACAAGTATTACAACTATCAAATACTTCAATTTATTGGAATTCAATTGCACCGAAACCAAGAACTTCACAATATGCAGCAAATAGAAATGGAAGAAGTGACGAGATTCATGTAGTTGTCATTGATGACACTGGTACAGTTACTGGAATTCAAGGCAATCTTCTCGAAAAACATGTTGGATTGTCAAAAGCAACTGATGCAGTTTCTGCAGTAAATTCTCCCCAACAAATATGGTGGAAGAACTATTTGTCTCTTTATTCAAAGTATGTTTATGTTGGAGATAATCCTTCAGATGAACTAAATGTCAATGAACCAGTTGTAGCTACTGGATTCTCCACTGCATTTACTGAGTTTACAAATTCACAAGGTCTTTGGAATAAAGACGCTCAAGATAAAACATATAGTGCTCTAGGAAATGTAACGTATACATTAGGAGGCGGAAAAGATTATTCCGCTACTGGAGGAATGACCGCAATTCTTGGGGATTTATTTACCGCATATAATTTATTCTCAAATGCGGATGAAATTGAAGTTGATTACTTAATCATGGGTCCAGGCCTTCAGAATAAATTTGAGTCGCAGGCAAAAGCAAATCATCTAATTTCTATTGCTAACGGAAGAAAGGATTGTGTTGCAGTAATTTCTCCCCACCGCGCAGATGTTGTTGATCTCACAAATACTGATACCCAAACTGACAATATCATAGAATTCTTCTCGCCACTTTCTTCTTCATCATATGCAGTTTTTGACAGTGGGTATAAGTACACCTATGATAGATTCAATAATAAATTCCGTTACATTCCATGTAATGGGGATGTGGCAGGTCTGATGGTAAGAACAAATGTAGTTGCTTACCCATGGTTCTCTCCCGCAGGACAACAAAGAGGAATTTTGAATAATGCAATCAAACTTGCATATAATCCAAATAAGGCTCAAAGAGACCAATTATATCCACAACGAATTAATTCAATTATTAATCAACCGGGTATAGGTATTCTTCTTTTTGGTGATAAAACGGCACTAGGTTACGCATCTGCATTTGATAGAATTAATGTTCGTCGCCTATTCCTTACGGTGGAGCAAGCACTCAAAAGAAGTGCCGAGGCTCAATTATTTGAACTGAACGATGCGATTACAAGAGCAAACTTTGTCAATATTGTTGAACCATATCTCCGCGATGTTCAAGCAAAGCGTGGACTTTATGGATTCTTAGTTGTTTGTGATTCTTCCAATAATACTCCAGATGTTATTGATAACAATGAATTTAGAGCTGATATTTACCTGAAACCAGCAAAATCCATTAATTATGTCACACTTACCTTTGTTGCTACCAGAACCGGAGTAAGTTTTGAAGAAGTTGCTGGTGCTGTTTGATTTTAATTAAAACACTAAAAGGAGGAATCAAAAATGTCACACTCAATTCAGGATTTCAAAAAAGCACTTAGAGGTGGTGGTGCAAGGCCCAATCTATTTGAAGTTGCTATTCCCTCACTTCCTAGTGGGATTGATTTTGGTGGTACTGATGGCCAAGATAATTTCAGTATGCTATGCAAGTCAGCCGCTTTACCAGCATCCAATATTGCTTCAATTGATGTTCCCTTTAGAGGAAGAATCTTCAAAGTTGCTGGCGATAGAACATATGATACTTGGACAGTAACAGTTCTGAATGATGAAGATTTTGCTGTTAGAAATGCTATGGAAAGGTGGATGCAAAAAATTGGTCAATATGGTGATGCAAGCGGTGACACCAACCCTGCAGATTATATGGTAGATGCTTACGTGAAGCAGTATAAAAGATCTGCGTCTAATACCGGATTCAATACTCCTACTGGACAAGGATTAGAAGCAGCTGCTCTCTATAAGTTCTATTCTATTTTCCCAACTAACGTTGCTGCTATTGATTTGTCATACGATAGTTCTGATACCATTGAGGAATTTACTGTAGAATTCCAAGTTCAATACTGGACTCCTCAAGGTGCCCAGGAAGCGTGGCAATAAATAGTAACAGTAAAGTAGGATTGAACTTTAATAATGGCAAGATTATTTGGATTTTCTATTGATGATAATGAAGAGTTGTCATCAAGTGCAATCTCCCCCGTTCCTCCCAATAAGGAGGACGGGGTTGACCACTATTTAAGTAGTGGGTTTTTTGGTTCATATGTAGATATTGAAGGTGTCTATAGAACAGAATTTGACCTTATCAAAAGATATCGTGAAATGGCACTACATCCAGAGTGTGATAGTGCGATTGAGGATATTGTAAATGAAGCAATTGTAAGTGATACAAATGATAGTCCTGTCCAAATTGATTTGGACAATCTAAATGCAAGTGATGGAATTAAAAAGAAAATAAGAGAAGAGTTTAAATATATTTTAGAACTTCTGGACTTTGACAAAAAATCGCACGAAATCTATAGGAATTGGTACGTTGATGGTAGACTTTATTATCACAAAGTAATTGATTTAAAGAGACCCGAAGCAGGAATACTTGAACTGAGATACATTGACGCAATGAAAATGCGTTATGTTCGTCAAGCAAAGAAAAAGGAAGGGGATAAGTATAAAGTTTCGAATAGGATGATCAATAATCCTATGGATTATGAATTTCCTGAAATTGAAGAGTATTTCATTTATGAACCAAAAATGACATACCCAACAGGCACTCCAGCTCCTGGTGCATTGGGTGGGTCAAATTCTGGAATCAGAATGACTAAAGATTCAATAACTTATTGTACTTCTGGACTTGTAGATAGAAATAAAGGATCTTCTCTTTCATACCTACACAAGGCAATTAAGTCACTCAACCAGTTAAGAATGATTGAGGACTCTCTGGTAATTTACCGCCTATCAAGAGCACCAGAAAGAAGAATTTTTTACATTGACGTTGGCAATCTACCGAAAGTAAAGGCTGAGCAATATCTTCGCGATGTTATGATGAGATACCGAAATAAACTGGTGTACGATGCGAACACTGGGGAAATTCGCGATGATAAGAAGTTTATGGCAATGCTTGAAGATTTCTGGTTGCCAAGAAGAGAAGGTGGCAGAGGAACTGAAATTACTACTCTACCAGGCGGACAAAATCTTGGTGAAATTACTGATATTGAGTACTTTAAGAAAAAACTATACCAATCCCTGAATGTTCCCCCATCAAGAATGGATGGAGAAGGTGGATTTAATCTGGGACGTTCATCTGAGATTTTAAGAGATGAAGTTAAGTTCAGTAAATTTGTCTCTAGATTGAGAAAGAGATTCTCATATATGTTCAGTGATATGCTAAGAACTCAGTTGATTTTGAAGAATATCATTACTCCAGAAGACTGGAATGCTATGGACGAGCATATCCAATATGACTTCTTATATGATAACCATTTTGCAGAATTGAAGGACGCAGAACTTCTCAACGAAAGGTTGAATATGGTTCAAGTTGCAGAACCTTATATTGGCAAATATTTTTCACAAGATTATGTAAGACGCAAAATTCTGAGACAAACTGATATTGAAATCTTAGAGCAGGACAAAATCATTAAAAAGGAAATAGAGGAAGGAATTATTCCAGATCCAAATCAACCCATAGATCCAGCAACTGGATTGCCATTAGATCAAACTTCACAGATGGATTTGGGACAACCAGTGATGGAACCACAAATTGATGCTAGTGCAACTCAACCAAGTACAAAAGCAGTAGATATGCCAAAAGGTGGCGAAATATAAATAACAAAGATTATTATCAGGTATTAAAATGGATGATTTAATGGATATGATTGCTACTGACGAGTCTCCCTCTCAGATTAGTGACAAGATTAAAGATATTCTCTTTGCTAAGGCAGCAGAAAAGGTTGATGGGTTTCGTCCCGATGTAGCCAATCATTTGTTTAATAACGAAGAAGACTGAGAGAAATTTACCGAAAGTTAGTAGGTAATCCACAATTTATAAATAACTAATAAGTGTATTTTAAAAATAATGGCGCATAGACCAGTTGGACTTGGCACATCATTTGCCACATCATCAACATCAGCACAATCTACATCATTTTCTGTTCAATCAAATGTCTTGAGAGTGGTGGCAACTGGTGGCAATACTTTCGTTGCCATTGGCACCAATCCAACAGCAACTACTGGTGATTATCTAGTTCCTTCGGGAACTTCGGCAACTCTTGCTTTAACAAAGGCATCCAATAGAGTTGTGGGAGTTACTACCGGAACAACTACAACTATTATTTTTGCAGAAGGAACTCAATGTCCTTTTGGTGTAGGTGACTATGTTACCTTAACTGCGAATGGGCAAAGTTATTATGATTTTACACACCAACCAGTAATTTCAGTGGATACCTCATCTGGATATGATGGATATCATCAAACCAGATGTTCTATTGACACTAACACCAGTGGAATTTTGACTGCATTTTCGTCAGTAAATGCAACTCTAACAAATTCCCTTAAAGTTGCCGCAAGAACTGATACCGGAACGGGTGTTCTTTATTTACAACAAGTACAAATTTCAGGACAAGCATAATGAAACTCATCAGAGAAGAAGTAGAAAAGGTAAAGGTCATTACCGAAGAAAAAAACGGTAAAAAAAATCTTTATATTCAAGGAGTATTTCTTCAGAGTGAATGTGTAAATCGTAATGGAAGAATGTATCCCTTTGCAATTATGGAGAGGGAGGTCAAGAGGTATAATGAAAATTACGTTCAAAAAGGACGTGCATTAGGAGAACTTGGACATCCTGATGGCCCTACTGTAAATCTTGATAGAGTTTCTCATAAAATTGTTGAACTCTATCAAAAAGGAAATAATTTTGTAGGCAAGGCTCAAATTTTATCCACACCAATGGGCAAAATTGCAGAGGCACTTTTGAGTGATGGCGTTACTCTCGGCGTTTCCTCTCGGGGTATTGGTTCACTTAGAGAAAATAACAGAGGATACAAGGAAGTAGGCGAAGATTTTATGCTTGCCACTGCTGCTGATATTGTTGCCGATCCCTCTGCACCTGATGCATTTGTCCAGGGAATTATGGAAGGAAAAGAGTGGTGTTGGGAAGGTGGAGTCCTAAGAGAAAAAGCAGCATACAATACAAAGAAAAAAATAAATAGTTTAGTTGACGAAGGTATTCTTGAAGAGTACAAATTATCGTTGTTCAATGAGTTCTTAAATTCATTGTAAATAATTAAATTATAAATAAATATAGTTTATAACTTAAAGGTTAAACGGAGAGTTCAAATGTCTCGTGGAGATTTACAAGAAATGGAAGTAGGCACAAAGCAATCCAGAACCGCTGTAAATGCAAATGCAAAGGCGGGAGATGCAATGCCAAAATTATCAGGAAATATTCCTGATGGGCAAACTGCAGGTTGGGAAGATCTTGGTGGACCAACACCAGAAAATTATAAATCAGATGATAATTCTGCAAAACTTAAAACACCTGGAGCAACACTCAAGCAAGTAAGAGATGTTGTCAATAAGGGTGCCAAGGGAGCGGATCCAATGAAAGGTATGAAGAAAGAAGATGTTGAGTATGATGAAGACGAAGAACTCTTAGAAGAGACTGATGAGGATGAAGAGATTGGTGAGGATGAAATCGTAGAGGCAAAAGAGGAAGAAGATAAGGAAGAAGAGGAAGAAGGAAAGAAAAAGGGCAAAAAAGAAGAAGATGATGAAGATGAAGAGGATGAAGATGAGGAAATGGAAGAAGAGTTCAGCATTGAAGAAGATGTAAATGCTCTTCTTGAAGGTGAAGAACTCTCCGAAGAGTTCCAAGAAAAGGCACGCACAATCTTTGAAGCTGCACTTCGCTCTAAGGTGGGTGACATCAAAGAAGCTCTAGAAGAGCAATATGCAGTTGCTCTTGCTGAAGAAGTTGAGGAAATCAAGGCAGAACTCAGCGAGCGTGTTGATGCATACCTTGAGTATGTGTCTGATGAGTGGTTCACTGAGAACGCACTTGTCATTGAACAAGGTCTTAAGACCGAAATGACCGAATCATTCCTACAAGGAATGAAGGGTCTTTTTGAAGAACATTATGTATCAATCCCTGAAGATAAATATGATGTACTTGAGAGTATGGTAGAAAAACTTGATGAAATGGAGACAAAACTCAACGAGCAAATTGAGAAAAACGTTTCCCTTAACAAGCGTCTCGCAGAGTCGGTTGCTGATGGAATCTTTGAACAAGTCGCTGAAGGTCTTGCAGACACTCAGAAGGACAAGCTCGCTTCACTTGCCGAAAGTGTTGAGTTTGAAAGTGAAAGAGAATATCGTGAAAAACTGGAGACATTGAAGGAATCATATTTTCCTTCAAGAGTAGTTTCTCCTAATGCAAAAACTGAAACCTTGTCTGAAGGTGTAGATAGTGCTCCAGAAGCAATTTCTGGATCAATGGCTGCATACCTCAAGACACTTTCAGCATTCCGCAAAAATTGAATTTAATATAATTCAAACAAAAAACGCACTTTAGTAAAAAGGTAAAAAGCAAATGTTCCATTCAGAGCATCTGCAGGAAAAGTGGGCACCCCTTCTCGACTATCAGGGTCTTGATCCAATCAAAGATTCTCATCGTAGAGCTGTAACCGCTGTCCTGTTAGAAAACCAAGAAAAATTCTTAAGAGAAGAATCAGCATTTAATTCAGGTGGCATCGGCAACCTGATGGAATCCCCAATCACCAACTCAGGTAACGCTGCTGCTGGTTCGGGAGCATTCGGAGGTACTTCTGCTGCTGGCGGTCCTACCGCAGGTTTTGACCCCGTTCTGATTTCCCTCATTCGTCGTTCAATGCCTAACCTGGTCGCTTATGACCTCGCTGGCGTTCAACCAATGAGCGGTCCTACAGGACTCATCTTCGCAATGCGTTCACGTTACACTGGACAAAGTGGCACCGAAGCTTTCTACAATGAAGTAGATTCTGCATTCTCTGGTCAGAATGCCGCTTTCGACAGAAATGCAGGATTCAGTTCAGTTACTTCTGGTCTGGGTACTACTGCACAGTCAGGAACCAACCCATCAGTATTGAACCCAGTAGGTGGTGCAGGAGATAATCTTGCATACGATGCTGGTCAGGGAATGGTAACTGGCGACTCAGAGCAACTTGGTGGTGATTCTGGTCAATTTAACCAGATGGCATTCTCAATCGAGAAAGTCACCGTTACCGCAAAGTCACGCGCTCTGAAAGCCGAGTATTCACTTGAGCTTGCTCAAGACCTTAAGGCAATCCACGGTCTGAATGCTGAAGCGGAATTGGCAAATATTCTCTCTACAGAGATTCTTGCCGAAATCAACCGCGAAGTTATCAGAACCATCTATAAGGTTGCTGAACAGGGTGCTGTACAGAACGTAGCAACTCCTGGCGTATTTGACCTGGACGTTGACTCCAACGGTCGTTGGTCAGTTGAGAAGTTCAAGGGTCTTCTGTTCCAAATTGAGCGTGATGCCAACGCAATCGCTCAAAGAACTCGTAGAGGAAAGGGCAACATTGTCATGTGCTCTGCTGACGTTGCTTCAGCACTGACCATGGCTGGTGTTCTTGACTACACCCCCGCACTCAACGCTAACCTTAACGTTGATGATACTGGCAATACATTTGCTGGTACTTTGATGGGCAAATTCCGTGTCTATATTGACCCATATTCTGCTAACCTGACTTCCTCGAACGGAACTCCAGGCAACCAGTACTATGTTGTCGGTTATAAGGGTTCTTCCCCCTATGACGCAGGAATCTTCTATTGTCCTTATGTTCCTCTCCAAATGGTTCGTGCCGTTGGTGAGAACAGCTTCCAGCCTAAGATTGGCTTTAAGACCCGTTATGGTCTTGTTGCAAACCCATTTGCAGAAGGCACTGAGCAGGGTCTTGGAAGACTTCAGGTTAATGCAAACCGTTACTACAGACGTGTTGCAGTCAAAAACCTTATGTGAACCACGGTTCATATTTTATCTGGAGGGTCTTCGGACCCTCTTTTTTTGTCTAAATACTTAAAAAAATACAATGACTAGAGGACAAATTGAGAATAGAAATTTTCTTTCTCCGACTGGATTTAAATTTACATTAGCAAGAGAACCAAAAGTAGCATTTTTTTGTAATCAGGCGAATATTCCAGATTTAAATCTTGGAGTTGCTATTCAACCGACATATACAAAAATGTTACCAACTCCAGGTGACATTATTGAATTTGGAGATTTGTCCATAAGATTTTTAGTTGATGAAAATCTTGAAAACTATATGTGCATCCAAAACTGGATTCGTGGTATGGGATTTCCGGAGAGATTGGGGCAATTTGCTGAGTTGGAAGAAAAGGGATTTGCTCAAGGTAATTATGCTAAAGACCGACAGAATGTGTATTCCGATGGTACATTGCAGGTTTTAACTAGTAGTCAAATACCAAACTTTCAGGTAATGTTTCAGGATTTATTTCCATATACATTGTCAACATTGACATTTGATGCTACGGATACTGATATTCAGTACTTTACAGCGGACGTATCTTTCAAGTATACTATCTACAATATATTCGATTTAAGTGGAAATAGGTTATGAGCATTGATTTAGATAATATTCAAAAAATGTGGGAAGAAGATTCAAAAATGGATATTGACAATCTTCATACAGAATCGTTAAATATTCCAATTCTTCACGCAAAGTATTTTGACCTCTATAATACAATTAATCTATTGAAGAAGAAGGCAGAGCAGCAAAGAAAAAAAATAAGGCACGAAAGATATGAATACTTTACCGGTAAAGCAGACCCAGAAGTATATCTAGAAAATCCATTCCCCAAAAAGATTCGTGATAAGGAGACACTTCAGGGATATTTGGATTCAGACGATAAATTAGCACAAACCGCACTTAAAATTGAATACTACGAAACAATGCTTTCATATTTGGACAGCATCTTAAAAATGATATCAAACCGAACATATCAAATCAAAAACTCTATTGATTTTATTCGTTTCCAATCTGGATTGGGGTAGATAAATACTCATAGTAATATGAATGCTATGAGTGACGTAATTATTGAGAAGAAGAATGAAGTTTATTTAAAACTCTCTTGCGAGCCGCATATTTTATATGAACTTCAGCAATATTTTACATTTGAGGTTGAATCCGCAAAATTTATGTCCCACTACAGAAGTAGGCATTGGGATGGAAAGATTCGCCTTTTAAGCACCCATACTGGGGAAATTTATGTTGGGTTACTGGATAAAGTAATCGAAAAACTTAAACTTCATAACTATACATACGAATTTAAAGAAAATAAGTTTTACGGACAACCATTTGAAATTAATGAATTTGTTTCATATGAGGGAGTAAAGGATTATATGTCCTCTATTTGCTCTCATTCTCCGCGTCAGTATCAAATAGAGGGAGTATATGATGCTTTACGGCACAATCGAAAGTTACTGATAAGTCCAACTGCGTCAGGAAAAAGTCTGATGATTTACGGCCTCGTGCGGTATTATGTGGATAGAGGGCAAAAAATTCTTTTAGTTGTTCCAACGACATCTCTTGTAGAGCAGATATACAAGGATTTTCAAGATTATGGATGGGATTCTGATTCATACTGTCACCGAATTTATTCTGGTAAGGAAAAGACAAATGAATTTCCAGTTACTATTACAACTTGGCAATCAGTATATAAACTAGAAAGGTCATTCTTTGAAGAATACAATGTAATTATAGGAGATGAGGCTCACCTTTTCAAGAGCAAATCTCTAATTGAAATAATGACCAAACTTCATCACGCGAAATATCGTTTTGGATTCACAGGAACTTTAGATGGCACCCAAACGCACAAATGGGTGCTTGAGGGATTGTTTGGTCCATCTTATAAAGTTACAAGAACAGACGAGCTAATGAGGCAGGGACACCTCTCTCAATTAGATATTCGCTGCATAGTATTAAAACATCCTCCACGAAGATTTGAAACCTATGAGGAAGAGATTCAGTATTTAATCTCCCACGAACAACGAAATAAATTTATCACAAATCTCACTCTGGATTTAAAGGGAAATACTCTTGTACTTTTTTCTAGAGTAGAGGCACACGGAGCAATACTTTACGAAAGAATAAATAGTAATAGAAAAGAAAAGCAAAAAGTATTCTTTGTTCATGGTGGAGTTGATACCGAAGAAAGAGAATTGGTTAGAGAAATTACTGAAAGGGAAAACAATGCAATTATTGTTGCTTCTTATGGAACTTTCTCTACTGGTATCAATATCAAAAACCTCCACAATGTAATTTTTGCTTCTCCTTCCAAATCAAGAATTAGAAACTTGCAGTCAATTGGAAGAGTTTTGAGAAAGGGTAAGGACAAGACAAAAGCAGTTCTTTATGATATTGCTGATGATTGTACTCATAACTCAAGAAAAAATTATACTCTCAACCACCTCATTGAAAGAATTAAAATATATAACGAAGAAAACTTTAACTACGAAATTATCACAGTACAACTAAAAAAATAATAAAATATGGAAGAAGATTTTTATGCTACCGTTAAATTAAAAACAGGAGAAGAAATATTTTGTAAAGTTGCTGCATCTGAAGAAGATGATAGAACTTTATTGATAATTTCAAATCCTATTATTGTTGCAGAAATTAAAAGTAGAACGGGATTAGTTGGATATAAAGTAGAACCCTGGTTAAAAACCACAACAGATGATATGTTTATTATTAATATTGAAGACGTATTAACTCTTTCTGAGTCGTCTGACATAGAGATGATTATGCTTTATCAATCCTACATTAGACAATCCGATAAAGAAAGAAGCAATCAATCTAAATTGAATAGAAGAATGGGATATATCTCTAATGTTAATGATGCTAAAGAGATTCTAGAAAAGCTTTATAAAAATAGCTAAAGCTCACTTATCAAACCTCACAAAGGTAATTATACAGAGATTCCATAGGGTTGTCAAATGCCATTAGAAATGTTATAATATCTACATAATAATGATAAAAACTTATGATAAGCACAGCGGTTATGACCAAGAGAAAGAGGTCAGAGCATTACGTTAATAACAAAGAGTTTCTGGCAGCACTTATTAAGTATCGCGAGGACAAGGAGATTGCCCTTCTTCAAGACAAGCCAAAACCACCTATTCCCAGATATATTGGCGAGTGTTTCTTGAAGATCGCAAATCATCTCTCCTTTAAGCCCAACTTTGTAAATTACATGTTTAAGGAAGACATGATTTCCGATGGGATTGAAAACTGCGTTCAGTACATTCACAACTTCAATCCCGAAAAGTCACAAAACCCCTTTGCATATTTTACTCAAATCATCCATTATGCTTTTATTCGTAGAATCACAAGAGAAAAGCGTCAATTAGAAATCAAGAATAAAATTCTTGAGCGTTCTGGGTTCAGTGAGGTCTTTACTGACGACAACACTATTGACGGGGGGAACTATTCGGACTACAATAGCATCAAGGACGAAATTCACAGTAAATTGAGGTATTGATTTTTTAGTAATGAAGATTGCAATTATCACCGATACTCATTATGGCGCGAGAAAGGGGTCTAAACTCTTTCACGACTACTTTGAACTCTTCTATAAGAATGTGTTCTTCCCAACGCTGGAACAGTATGGGATTACAACAGTTATTCATATGGGAGATGCTTTTGATAGTCGCAAATCAATTGATTATCAAAGTTTGGAGTGGGCTAAAAGAGTTGTATTTGAACCCCTTTCCAAATATCAGGTTCATATGATTGTGGGAAATCATGATAGTTACTATAAAAACACTAATAATACAAACTCACCAGAACTTCTTCTGAAAGATTATCTGAATATTCAAACTTATTCTTCTCCTACTGAAATTAAAGTTGAGAATCTTGATATTCTTCTCCTTCCATGGATTTGCTCAGAAAATGAAGAGCAATCCTTGAAAATGATTAAGAAAACCAAAGCAAAAGTTGCTATGGGTCATCTTGAACTTCATGGATTTAGAGTAAATAGGCAAATTGTAATGGAACATGGACTGGAAGCAAATCTTTTTAAAAACTTCACGAAGGTATTTTCTGGTCATTACCACACTCGTTCTAATAATGGAACTGTGTTCTATCTCGGCAATCCTTATGAGATATACTGGACAGATGTAAATGATACTCGCGGATTTACTATCTTTGATACTGAAACCTTAGAGCATACTCCAATCAATAATCCATATAAAATGTTTCATAACATTTACTATGAGGACACTGATTTTCAAACTTTTGATACAAGAGAGTACGCAAATAAGATTGTAAAAGTTATTGTCCGCAAAAAAACAAATACTAAAAAGTTTGAAAAATTCATAGATAAACTTTATGAAGCAAATATTTCAGAGTTGAATATCATTGAAAATTTTGATATTCAAGAACCTGAAGAGTTTGATGTGTTTGAAAGCGAGGATACAATTTCTATCTTGAATAGATATATTGAGGAAGCAGAAATCAATCTTGATAAATCTGTTATTCAAAAATTAATGCAAGAAATCTATCAGGAAGCGTGTGAATTGGTTTAATGTTTATTCTAACAATTAACGGCAGGGAAACAGAAGGTGCATATTCGGTAATCAATGATGAAGGGGAACATATTTTGTATCTCTTTCAGGAAGAAGATGATGCCACAAGATATGCTATGATGTTAGAGGAAGATGATTATCCCGAAATGCATATAATAGAGATTGAAGATGATGTAATGATAAAAACCTGCGAAATGCATGGATATCAGTACGTAGTCATTACTCCAGATGACATTGTAATTCCTCCGAATTTGGATCATAATTTTATTTGAAAATTTTTGGAATTTATGAAATCCACGACAAGGACTGGACAAAAAACCAAAAATTTGATAGGATACCTACAGTAATAAATTTTGTGTTGTGATTATTTTTGAAACCATATCTTGGCGAAATTTTTTAAGCACAGGACAGCAACCAACTGCCGTAAATCTCAATAAGAACAAGACCTCGCTAATTATTGGGGCTAATGGTGCAGGCAAAAGTACCATATTGGATGCCCTGTGCTTCTCACTGTTCAATAAACCATTTAGGAAAATTAATCGTCCACAATTAATTAACTCTGTTAACGAAAAGGATGTATTCGTTGAAGTTAATTTTACTATAGGCAAAACAAAATGGAAAGTTGAAAGGGGAATAAAACCAAATATTTTTAAAATATATTGCAACGGAAAGGAACTTGATCAAAAAGCGTCTGCAATTGATCAGCAAAAGTGGTTAGAGCAGAACGTTCTCAAAATGGACTTTCGTAGTTTTACTCAAATTGTTATTTTGGGATCAAGTACGTTTGTTCCTTTTATGCAACTTTCCGCCGCCCATCGTAGGGAAGTAATTGAAGATCTTCTTGATATTAAGATCTTTTCCTCTATGAATAGTGTAATCAAAGAAAAGATCCGCCAATCAAAAGAGGAAATTAAAGTTTTTGAATTAAAGAAACAATCTCTTGTTGATAAAGTTAAGATGCAAGAGAACTTCATTGAAGAACTTGAAAGTCGCGGAAAAGAAAACATCAATAAGAAGAAGGAATTAATCAATACGCTCAATAGTGAAGTTGAATTTCATATGTTGGAAAATTCAAAGATTGAAGAGGGCGTCTTCTCCACACAAAAAGAACTTGAAGATTATCTTGGTGCTTCAGATAAACTCAGGAAACTTGGAAATTTAAAAGGCAAGATTTCACAAAAAGTATCAACAATTACTAAAGAGCATAAATTCTTCACAGAAAATACGGTTTGTCCTACATGTACTCAAGAGATTGATGATACCTTTAGAATAAATAGAATTAGTGACGCTCAATCTAAAGCAAAGGAGTTGCAATCTGGTTATAAGGAACTAGAGGAGGCAATTAAAGAAGAAGAGGACCGAGAGCGTCAATTCCTTATTCTCTCTAAGGAGATTTCAAAACTCACAAATGACATTTCTCAAAACAATACTAAGATCTCTGGATGCCAAAGACAAATACGAGATCTTGAATATGAAATTCAAACAATTACCGAACAACTTGAAAACCGAAATACTGAACACGAGAAATTAGAAGAATTTAAAGTTAGTTTAAAAACTACATATGATGAACTTGCCACCAAAAAAGATCTAATTAAGTATTACGATTTTTCTTACACCTTACTTAAGGATGGTGGAGTAAAAACTAAAATTATTAAGAAGTATCTACCACTAATAAATCAGCAAGTCAATCGTTACCTACAGATGATGGACTTTTACATTAATTTTACACTTGACGAAGAATTTAACGAAACTATTCAATCTCCAATTCATGAAGATTTTTCTTATGCCTCTTTCAGTGAAGGTGAGAAAGCTAGAATAAATCTTGCACTTGTATTTGCTTGGAGAGAAGTTGCGAAGATCAAAAACTCTGCTCATACAAATTTAATTATATTTGATGAAGTATTTGATAGTTCTCTTGATGGGTTTGGAACAGAAGAATTTCTTAAAATTATTAGATATGTGATTAAAGATGCCAATGTTTTTGTAATCTCCCACAAAACTGGACTTGAAGACAAATTTGAAAGCGTACTTAAATTTGAAAAACAAAAGGGATTTTCTCACCTAATGTTATAATCAAAGATGCACCCATCATGGGTGTTTTTTTATGTGTGCCACTTTTTGAAGTGTCTATGTCCCCTATGCAAGAGGTCTATTCCGTGTATAATAGGTTCATAACGCACAAGTCCAAATGACAGTTAATCTTGAAATTAAAGGATCTCTTGCCCGCCTTCTGGCAACTGAAGATATTATCGTTGAACATAAAAAGGTAGAGACCGCCTGTTTTAATGTTCAAACGCGATGCCTGACGCTGCCTCTTTGGGAGAAGGCCAGTGATAGCATTTATACTATGCTTGTTTTGCATGAGATTTCTCACGCTCTTTGGACTCCTAATGAGGATTGGTCCGTTAATTGTAAAGTTCCTCAGCAATATGTGAATATTGTTGAGGATGCTAGGGTTGAAAAACTCTGCAAGAGGAAGTATCAGGGATCTCCTAAAAGTTTTTTCAATGGGTATAAAGAACTTCACGCGGAAGATTTCTTCTCTATTGGCGACGAAGATATTTCTAAGTTCAGTCTTGCGGACAAAGTAAATCTTTACTTTAAAATTGGCAATTTTATTGATCTGAATTTCACTGCAGAAGAACAGGAAATTGTTGATCTGATTGCGGTAGCAGAAACATTTGCTGACGTTCTGATTGCTTCCGAAGAACTTTATAAGTATTGCAAAAAGCAAAAAGAACAGGAAAAGATTGATAATGTTGAGAACCAGAAAGAATCTGGTTCTTCTGGTGATCAAAGTAATGATCTGCAGGAAAAGAATGAAGGAGAAAATGAAACAAATGAGGCATCTTCTCCAAATTTGCAACAAGAGACCAATCAATCTGGATCTGCTAAAGGCGATGAAGTTTCTTTTGATGGAAACAAAAATCAAGAAGAACCTGAACTCCGAACTGTAGATTCTCTTGCGGATAATATCAAAAATCTTGCAAATATGCTTGGATCTGAAAGCATCTATGTTGAAGTGCCAAAGGTTAATCTTGATACTGTGATCGCAAAGAATACAGAAATTCACAAAGAAATTGATACTCATTTTCGCCACGAAAATATTAAGCACAAAAATGCTTATGGAGAATCTTCTGATGCGTTTCAAAGCGTAGATTTGGAATACCGTAAATTTAAGACCTCAGCACAAAAAGAAGTTAGTTATTTGGTAAAAGAGTTTGAATGCCGCAAAGCAGCAGATTCTTATGCTAGGGTTACTACTGCGCGAACTGGAGTTCTTGATACTTCAAAACTGCATAGTTATATGTACTGTGAAGATCTCTTCAAGAAGGTATCTGTTCTTCCTGATGGTAAAAATCACGGTTTGATTTTTATTCTTGATTGGTCTGGTTCTATGAGCCATGTGATGCAAGATACGTGCAAACAACTTTTCAACTTGATTTGGTTCTGCAGGAAAGTATCTATTCCTTTCGAGGTTTATGCCTTTACTAATGAATGGAATTCTTGCACTTATGATTACCAAACTGGAAAGTATATCCGTGCAGATTTGAAATGCCATTATACAAAAAAGGATGGTATCCTGTCTGTTGATGATAGATTTGCTTTGATGAACTTGCTCACAAGCAAAGTGTCTGGAAATGAACTGGAAAAGCAAATGGTAAATATCTGGCGTCTTGCATCTTGCTTTAGTAATTGCTATTCGTCAAAATATAGCATTCCTTCCAGGTTGTCTCTGTCTGGAACTCCTTTGAATGAGTCTCTTATTTGCTTGCACGAAATTATCCCAGTATTCCAAAAGAATAACGGACTGCAAAAAGTTCATTGCATTGTTCTAACTGATGGAGAATCTCAACCGATTCCCTATCACGTTGAAATCAAGAGGGGAGAATCAAACTCCTATATTGGAGTTCGTGCAATTAACGAAAAGGTTTTTCTGCGTGATCGTAAGTTGGGCACTACCTACCGATTCGGATATGAGTATCATAAATTTACGGATACTATCATCAAAAACTTGAAAGATAAATTCACCTCTGTTAATTTTGTGGGAATTCGTATTATTGCCAGTAAAGATGCAAGTAGGTTTATGAGTCTTTATCATAACTACGATGATCAGTATCGGATTATGCAGAATGATTGGAGAAAATTCAAAAGTTTTACAATCACTAATTCTGCATATCACGCATATTTTGGATTGTCCTCCTCGGCACTATCTCAGGATTGTGACTTTGAAGTTAAGGAATCTGCAACAAAGGCACAAATTAAATCTGCCTTTGTGAAATCACTAAAAACCAAAAAATTGAATAAAAAAGTTCTTGGGGAGTTCATTTCTCTTGTGGTATAAATATCTCTAAAAGTATTTTAGGGATATGAAAACATTTCAAGACTTTATTACTGAAGTTTATGGGCGTTCAAGTTATTCCAAATCTAGGACTTCTTTGCGCCCAGCAGTTCGTGGTAGAGACTATGAAGATTATAAAGACAGAAAACCACTCCCCGATTTTTCTAAATTTCAGGGCGGGTACAATGTAGATCACAAAAAAGAAGCAGAAAAAAATAGAAGAGCAGACACTAAAAAAAGAATGAATGCCGCAGGAAAAAAACTTGGTCTTCCTGAAGATGTTGAGATTGAAGAAGGTATCGGAATGACAGTTGCGAATGCAATTGGTAATCCTCCTCCTTTGAGTAAAAGAATGGTACTCAAGAGGAAACTTATTTCTCGCGAGATTGAAAAAAACTCACAAAAGAATAAAACTAAAAAGTATAGTGGAAAAGCAGCAGCAACAGAAGAGTATGTTCAAGAATTATTCATAACAAGAAAATCTCCTGAACAAAAAGCAGAAGAAAAGAGAAAGAAAAAAGTCACCGAACTTATTCGTTTGATGAAGCACGCAAAAGACTCAAGTTCTGATGTTGCAAAGACTAAAGCAAAAATTAATTAAAATGAGATGAACAAATTTCCATTTCAACATTCAGTTGACGAAGATAAAAAAATAGTTTATATTCGCTGGGAAGGAAATGGACACCTTGGGCGATATGGAGTTCCTCATATCGTAAAAAAATTCTATCCACAATACACATATAAATTTAGGGACACCATTTAACAAATATGGGTCCACTTGATGAACTGGCCACTGGGAGTCCTGCCCGACTCCCTTTTGCCTTATAATGACTACAGTTGAAAAACAAAACCACTACGTTATGCCTCGTATCAAAATGAATGACAATCAAATTATTGACGATCTGAAAACTACTTTCGGGGACACCATTACTTCTGCCGATGTGCGGGGTTATTGTGCTTCTAAAAATCTTTCCTATCCTACTGTCACTAAGCGACTTGACCCCTTCAAAGTTGGTCGTGGCAAATGGAATCTTGAGGTGACTCAAGAACGTGTGGAAGAGATTGAGCGTTCCTTCCAGAATGTTGCTGTCCTTCCCGAACATCACCAAAACCTTATTCCTGATAAAGATGCTACTTTCGTCAAGTTTGGTAACTTCAATGATGTTAAAAAAATTATTCACTCCCGTCTCTTTTATCCTACGTTCGTTACGGGTCTTTCGGGTAATGGTAAAACGTTCGGTGTGGAGCAAGCGTGTGCTCAACTTGGTCGCGAATTGATCCGTGTCAATATTACTATTGAGACTGACGAGGATGATCTGATCGGCGGTTTCCGTCTTGTGAATGGCGAAACTGCCTGGCACAATGGTCCTGTGATTGAGGCACTTGAGCGTGGTGCTATCCTGCTGCTTGACGAGATTGACCTTGCATCTAACAAGATTCTCTGTCTGCAATCCGTTCTGGAAGGTAAAGGTGTCTTCCTGAAAAAGATTGGTCGGTTTGTCAAACCTGCTGCTGGATTCAATGTGATTGCCACCGCAAACACTAAAGGCAAAGGTTCTGATGATGGTCGTTTCATTGGTACTAACGTTCTGAATGAAGCATTCCTTGAGCGTTTCCCTGTGACCTTTGAGCAGTCCTATCCTGCACCTTCCGTGGAACAAAAGATTCTTGAGGGTATTGCTCTGGATCTTGGTGTGGAAGATCGCGAATTCTGCAAACGTCTTGTTGATTGGGGTGATGTAATTCGTAAGACCTTCTATGATGGTGGTATTGAGGAAATTATCAGTACTCGTCGTTTGGTTCATATCCTTCGCGCATACTCTATTTTCAATGACAAAGCAAAGGCAATTCAAGTTTGTGTGAATCGTTTTGACGATGAAACTAAAACTGCGTTCCTTGAGTTGTACGATAAAATTGATGCTGATTTTGTAATGCCTACCAAAGAAGCTACCGAAGAGGTTGCACCAAAGAACATTTTCTGATATAATATGGGAAGGTAACTATACCTTCCCTCTTTTTATGATTGATCCAACCTTTACTATTAATATGAACGAAACAACAAATCATCTTTGGAAATATAACGAAGATAAAATCCTGAAAGATATTGAGGATTATGTGACTAGTACTTATGGAAGTCATTACTGTGGTCACAGCGAAGATTATAGGAATATTCAAACTATTGATCTGATGGCAGCAAAAGACCTTGCTCCTGGATTTTGTCAATCAAATATTTTGAAATATGGGTCTCGTTATGGTGATAAAGATGGGCGCAACAAGCGGGATTTGCTGAAAGTGATTCACTATGCTATGCTTCTGCTTCACTTTGATGGGCACTATTCCCGCAAAGATAACGGTCTCTCTGAATTTCGCTGAACATTATGAAACTCTCTGATAAAACTCTGACTCTTCTTAAGAACTTCTCTTCTATCAATCAATCTATTCTTTTTAAAGAAGGAAATTCTCTTCGTACTATTTCTGTAATGAAAAATATTCTTGCAGAAGCAACAATTGAAGAAGAACTACCCAAGGATTTCGGTATCTATGACCTCAATCAATTCCTGAATGGTCTTAATCTTCACCAAAATGCGGAACTTGATTTTGGGAATGATAATTATGTTGTCATCAAAGAAGGCAAATCGCGCTCCAAATACTTCTTTGCAGATCCCAATGTAATTGTCACTCCTCCTGATAAATCCATTTCCCTTCCAAGTGAAGATGTTTGTTTCCTTCTTGATACCAAAGAACTTGATAAACTGCTTAAGGCTGCTGCTGTGTATCAACTGCCTGACTTGTCTGTGGTTGGCGAAGCTGATGTGGTGAAACTTGTGGTTCGCGATAAGAAGAATGATACCTCTAATGATTTCTCTATTGTTGTTGGTGAAACTGATGAAGTATTTTCCTTCAACTTTAAAGTGGAAAATATCAAGATTATTCCTGGTTCTTATGAGGTTGTGATTTCTCAGAAACTTCTTTCCCGATTTAAGAATACTGGATTTGATGTAACATATTATATCGCTCTTGAACCCGACAGCACTTTTGGGTGAACATCTGAGAGTATTCTTTTTATAAATAATTATGTAGTTGGAAGATAAGCAAATGTATTGTTTGGAATGTAATTCTTCTCTTAAAAAAAGACAAAAAAAGTTCTGCTCTTGTAAATGTATGAATGTGTATAATGCAAGAGAATTTGGTATGAAAAAAAGAGAAGAAAATCCAAACCGATATAAAATTTGTGAAGAATGCAATCAATCTCTAAATCTTAATAAATTTAGTTTGATTGATAAGTGGAACTCCAATTCTGGAACAAAGAATACTTGTAAAAAATGTTCCGCAAGAATCCGACAAGTTCAAAAATTAAATAAAGATTGGAAAGAAGATGCTGCTAAACTTCTTTATAAAAATATTAAGTCAAGATGTAAACAAACTGGAAGAGAATTTTCTATTGATTTAGAAGATATAATTATTCCAGAAAAATGCCCCGTATTTGGATTTGACTTAAAAAGAGAAGATAAAAAAACCTGGATGTTTGCTCCTAGTGTTGACAGGATAGATAGTTCCAAAGGTTATATAAAAGGAAATATTACAGTCGTCAGTAGAAGGGCAAACATCTTAAAAAGAGATGCTACAGTTGAAGAGTTAGAACTATTGGTTCATTACTACAAAACATTGAGGAATTAATCTTGAACATATTTGTTACTTCTCCATTTCCTGCGGAGAGTGCTATTGTACTTCCTGACCGTCACGTAACGAAGATGGCCCTTGAATGCTGCCAGATGCTGTCCATAGTGGCGTCTGAGTGGTATCATGGGTATGGAACCCTACCCAAGGCAGATGGGACGCCTTACAGCACCACCAAGGGGGCATTCAGGAACCATCCCTGTACCAAGTGGGCAGCGGAGAGTGTCCACAATGCTTACTGGTTGATCAAGCACGGTATGAATCTGTGTGATGAATATATGCTGAGATACGGTAAGCAGCATTCGTGTTATAATACTCTACTTGCTGCTTATTATCTTTTCCCCAAAGGAAAGATTACTGAAGTCACTCCATTTGTTCGTGCTATGCCCGATGAATATAAATTTGATACCTCTATAGATACATTTGAGGCATATAAAAGGTATATTTCCTCAAAAACTTGGGTAAAGGACAACTATCTTCGTATGCCCCAGAGGCGTCCAGAATGGGTAGTATAAGTAGGGCACTAACACTTTTTTGCCTCAAAGATTGTTGTTTATCGCCTAATTTTGGATTGCACTTGATTATTTTTATTTGTGAAAAATTATGAAAGTAAAAGAACTTATTGAATTGCTCCAATATTATCGTGAAGATAAGGAAGTTGTTATTGAGTCGGGATTGGGTGGATATGATGCAGATATTGCATTGTATGAAGTAAATGTAAAAAAGAATAAGACTAAAATTACTAATTCCTATATTTCTCAAATAACTTATGAAGAAAGTTATAATAATGGAGATTGGGATGGTGATTTTGAAGACGCAGAAGTTATTGTATTGTATTGATTATGATAGGATGTAATGGATGACAAATACTTTCATCCTTCAAAGGAGTTGGATTCATATCTATATTCCATTTTTTTGGAATATGCTTCTGTTGAAGAATTAGAACAAGATACTCTACATACACAAACCCATTGGCAGTTGGCAAAGCATTTTGATGATAATTGTAAAGAGTATAATGTTTGGTTTGTTGATGATGTAGCAGTCACAGAACAACCTCAAATAAGAACATACTATTATGGATCTTATGTTGGATCTGGTGGTTCTGGTGGTTCTGGAAGTACTGTTGTAAGATATTATGATTCTAAAAATCCAGATAGTCGTTTAAATGGTGCAGTCATTGCCCCAAACATTGAATTATAAATTATGAAACTTAAAAAAAATCATTTCTGCCTTCCCGAATTTTATACAGCAGATGATGAATCCGAAAATTATGAAGAACAATATTCGGAAAATTGTTTTGAACACGCCAGTGCTGTCGGTAGATCTGCTATACTAATATCTGATACTTTGATTGGTAGTAATTTTCTTGATGACTTTGAAAGAGTTTCTGAACTTCGTAGCATTATTCGCGATTTAAATCAGTATATTAATCGTAAGTTTGAATTAAATTGATCTGTATAAATTATGACAAGTGAATTTCTTTTTGTGGAAAAGTATCGTCCTCAAGTTATTGATGACTGTATTCTTCCTGATGATACTAAAAAAACATTCAAGGAGTTTGTGGAGAAGGGTGAGATTCCAAATCTCCTTCTTGCTGGACCTCCGGGTATTGGTAAAACCACAATCGCAAAAGCATTATGTAATGAACTAGGAGCAGATTTTTATGTCATCAACGGATCCGACGAAGGACGTTTCTTGGATACTGTACGGAACCAAGCGAAGAACTTCGCTTCGACCGTATCACTTACGGGATCTTCTAAACACAAAGTCATCATCATTGACGAAGCAGACAACACCGGCAATGATGTACAACTCTTACTACGGGCAAATATTGAGGCATTTTATAGCAACTGCCGATTCATCTTCACCTGTAACTACAAGAACAAGATCATTGAACCCCTCCACTCCCGATGTGCCGTCATTGACTTCACAATCAAAGGGAAGCAGCGGGCACAACTCGCAGGATCCTTCTTCAAGCGTCTCCAAACGATCTTGGATCAGGAAAAAATTGAGTACGATGAAAAAGTTGTTGCAGAACTTGTATCAAAACACTTCCCCGATTTTCGGAGAGTCCTCAACGAATGCCAAAGGTATTCTACAGGAGGGAAAATCGACGCTGGCATTCTTGCATCTTTCTCAGACGTTTCAGTAAATGACCTCATCAAATACCTCAAAGAAAAAAACTTTGCGGAAGTTCGCAAATGGGTTGTTGCTAATCTGGACAACGATTCTAGTACTATTCTTC